>Ga0073928_10003680_pt1 | contig 23814 bp, 12 predicted proteins | sample PaiPotPPA55metaG_FD_76969 | JGI IMG/M metagenome (GOLD analysis project Ga0073928, IMG submission 76969) | Iron sulfur acid spring bacterial and archeal communities from Banff, Canada, to study Microbial Dark Matter (Phase II) - Paint Pots PPA... ...
AGCGCGCTCGAAAGGCCCCGCCACTTATGCTGCGAATGGCTACCAAATCAATAAGAATGGTGCGACAGTCACAAGCGGCGGAAACAATCAGTATCCGATCGGTTGGGCGGATTTAGACGATGGCGCAAATGGAATTGAAACCGGCGTGTATCAGCTTTCCATGTACTGGCCGAAGTCCTTGGAGTTCCAACCGGGTGTCGCTAACCACAATGAGATCCGAATAGGTGTCTCGCCTAATCAGCAAGAGTTCGCTGGCGCCAGTTCTACAACAACTTACACTATGGGCTGGCCGCAATATTCGATCCAGGATACTTATTGGAACTTTCACACCGGCCCCCAAACGCCCGCAGTCGCGCAGAACAATTTTCTGCACTTTCAGCATTATCTGCTCGCCCGCCCTCAGAGCGGGACCTATTACAACACTGTGGCAGATGCGGACTCTGGCTTCCCCGCTTTGTTTTACGACATACCGGATCCTGTGGCGGAGGATAACTATTACAAGAGTGTGGGCGTTTGTGCGGCTGCCGCGGGGCAGTGCCTCGGCGATGTAGGGCAGGAAAGTTATCCTTATCGTGGTAAATACGCTGGAATGAAAGTCTTTCGTTATTTCACCTGGCAACAAGCGGGCGGCGGGGACGGTACTCAATTCGAGCAGCGCGATAGCTGGCTTCGAAATTGGTTACAACGCGGTTGTACTCCGCATGGAGATAAATGTGGATCGGCTTCAGTGACTGGAAGCCTGCCCGGACGTTATGTATTTGCGTCGCATTGGTATCGCATGATCGTCGAGAGATCCTTGCCACGTTCGGACACTCCTACAACTTCGGGCGCTCAAGCTGGATTCCGTTCGCTATGCGCTACCCAAGCTGTGTGCGATAAATTAGGTTTCTTTCCCTGGGGCGACCCCAAAAATAATTCGCTGCACGCGGTATGGAACGGCGGCATGCGGAACTGGGGCGATAATGCGAACGGGATGGAGCATTCCACCTACTGGGGAATTTTTACCTATTACTTTCTGTCTGGTGATGAATGGGTGAAGGAACAACTGTTACAAGGATTTAAGGACCGTTACCAGAATCCGTTTGTTGCCTATAACAATTTGCAAGCCAATATTGGAGGCAACAACTCACCGGGCCATGGGCACATTAACGCCGTACGGGCCACGGGACACTGGCTTTCCGGTGCCGCGCAGATGGTCGAGTTTCTGCGTTCCATAGGCGATCCAGACGCGGACACGCCGAAAACGGTATTGACTTCACCAGGCACTTCGCCCGGCAACGCTACTGTTCTGCAAGGTATTGAACAGACCATTGCGGCACAAATTGCGCTTCCCTATATATCGTCCGGCTATCCAAAAGGCTGGTCGGAAACAACGAAAGCGAAGTGCGAGATTGTGGGATCACCTACTCAATTGTGTTCCCAAGGCGTCAGCCCGGTTCGCGGATTTGTGCGCTCCGGGGAGGGCGCGGAAAACTGTCCGGGAATGGTGGCACCCTGCAATAAAAAGCCGTTTCGGTCTGACGATTCTTTTCAGCTTAGTGTGTGGGCCGAAGGCGTGTATGACATTTGGCTGGCCATGCGCGATCTTCTTGGAAAGGACTGGCATTTGCAGGTCGCACGGGTGAGTGATGGAGCGATGGGCCCGTTTAACGTTACGATTTCCGAAAAGAACCTGACCGATATGCTCTATGGGGCGTATCAGCAAATGACCGAGGCAAATTGCGTTAACACCGGGTCGTTCTCCACCAGCGGATGTGTGTACGATCAATCGAGTGACTACTTGAATGCGGCTCCGGGCTGCACCTCTAGCGGCAATTGCCTGCGTTCTTGCGAGAGAGGTTGCACCGGCCTCAACCAATGGTTCGCGTTGGCTGCGGCCGCTCCTACTACGAACTCCACGCTCGACCTCAGCGGCAAGAGCTGGCAGTTTCTATTCGAATCGCAATTAAAAAGACCGGGCATCATTGGCCAGGAGTTGGGCTCGCATATGATGCAATTCGGTGTGAACTACATTCTTGCTGATGGTTCCACTAACTCGCATCACTATGCTGTTGAATCCGCGGCCCCAGTGTTGACGCAAATTCCAGTCACGGTAAGCCCAAATCCTTGTGTCGGCCCTCGGAGCGGCACCGGAACGTGCGCCATCACCTGGACAGCACCAGCAGGTCTTTCGTCAGTGAATGGCGAAAAATATCGGCTGAAATATCTGCCCTGCCAGGCGGGAGTGCTTACTATCTACGGCGACGATTGTCCGGCAGGAGGCAAGGCGATCGTGCCAACTTTGAAATTCCACTCGGACAGTTTAACGGCCGGATTTGCAGCGACGGACAGTTCTGGATCGTGGGAAATCGACCCGGCGAAGAATTGGAACTGGGCTTTCACTACTAGCATCCCGGATTGTTCGCCGGGAAAGGCTTCAACCGGCTGCAATTCGAGTGTCCCTTCCGGCACCAGCTACACTTTCATCACACAACCAAACACGACTTATACCTTTTCGCTCTTCGGCTTCGTCACTAAGACCGCCAAATAAATTTTCAGACGCGGCGCGAAATCTCTTTATTCGTCCTGGTTCCTGCGGAATCTCAAATGGTAGGCTAGCAGCTTAATGTACTCGCTACCTATATAAGACCACTGATCAAGTTTCTTCCACCATCGGTCGCGCTGAAATGAGCTCGATTCTTCTGGAACTGGAACGTAGGAAATCTCCAGCCTGCGCAGGCCGCTTATTCTTCGACAACACAATCGGACCCGTCGTAGATGTACGCTCGTGCTTATTAAAGTCAGCCCTTTGATCTGGCGGTCACTGATGTAGGTGGCCAGGGCCGTTAATTCGCCGAATGTGCCAACTCGCTTCATTCTCGCGGGCGTCACCGTCCTGGATCCGTCGGAAATCTCGATGAAGAAATGTCGATCTTCCGGGGCCATGTGTTTGACCATTTCACGCATGTTCAGGTCTTGAAAACCAAACGCATCCATCTTGCGAACTTCAAACCTTCCCACGCTCAGTACAAGTCGGGAAGCAATTCCCTGCTGAAAAAGCTGAAGGCCGTAAGCCTTGCGTTCGGGACGTCCGGCCAGTACGAAAATTAGATCTGATTGCGACGGCGAGTCGTCCAACGCCAAATAATCACAAAGGGCGTTAAATGGCGGAAAGCGGCTAGCAGGATTGTCTATATTGGCGTGATGCGAGAATGACACGAGAAGACGCTAGCGAGAATGTTCGCCTGATGATTCTACCATGTGAGCCAGCGCTACATGTGAAGGCAAGATGACACTTGGGAACTGGCAATGCTACGGGTTCACAACAAAATCATTCCTGGACAACAACTTCGATGGAAGGATTGCCTGAAGGATTGGGGATGACGCCTGCGACTATTCCACTGAAGCACAATGGTGGATCTGAAGAGACCGAGTCAACTCGAGTTGCCAGGAAACTTCCGTCACTTTGCATCTGAGCATCAACTTCAACGAACTGACCTGTCTCTACGGATCCCATCTGTCCAGTATCGTCAGCAAACAAGGTTCCGGTGCTAGTAACGACGCTCACAACTTGCCCGGTATCGCGAAGCCGTAAATTAACTGTATTTGGCGAAGGGGCTGACACGACAATTCCTTCGGCATTCTCAATATTCTGACTTGAGGCGGAGTCAGTAATCACGTTAACGCTCACGGTCGGCGTGACTGTGTAGTTGCCTCGCGAGTCCTGCTGTAGAGATTGGCGCAAATTGAAATCGATCGCAAGGCTGGCTGAAGCGGCCGCCTGCAGCACAACGTTAATCGGATCATTTATCACGAAGTTCGATAGATGCACTGAGGGAGTAGTTGTTCCGTTCAAGATTGTTACGTTCCCTTGCGCGTCGGCTAGCGTAATCTGCGGGTTAGCAAACGCCATATTCAAGGCGGTGAAAGTTCCCGGAGGAACGTTCCCTTGAAAAGCCAACGTCGGGGCTAGCTGCAAGTGGCGCATCTCGATTTCCTGAATTCCGCGGGAGATGCTGGTTGAAATCCCGTTGGATCCTACCAGCGAGACACCAGTTACCTGAATGCTGAATGCTACAACTCCATCAGCCGGGGCATCGGTTAAAAAGGCAGACACCGTACCAGTCGGTCCCGTCGCTCCATGGGTTGGCTGGCTGGTTACATGAGCGCAGCCGCTAATCCCCCCTAGGATCACGAGCGCGAGCGAACAAAAAGTGAAACCCGATTTCGTTTTCATGGCCGCTTTCCTCACTATTAGTACCCGGCCAGATTACGAGCTTGGAGGTGATAACTCTGCTGGTCGCTCAACCAGAAAGGGGCCAGTACTGCGGTGCAAATCCGACCTGTGCCAGAGGACAGTGCTATATCAAGAAGAAAATAGGGGGGTTATGGCAGCGCAATTCTGCTTTGGCAAAGTGTCAGCCAGTCAAAGCCGAGCTCGATCGAGACGTTCAATAACCCGCCGGAGCGGGCGCGTTCCCAGCACTTTGACTCCGGATGAAGAAAAAAGTAATGATAGGAATTTGCAGCGAGGTAATTGGACGTTTCACTAGACGATCTCAATATAGAAATGCTCGGTAACCGAACTCTTTCAAGGCATGTAATGTATTGTCGCCCGTTCTGCGGGATACTCCGATCAGCGTGCCCGGAGGAGTTTTCAGGCGAGTTTCGGAATCCTAAAATACAGTCTCTCGCTCTGTAAGTTCGAGAATTGAAGGTGCTTCCGTTTCAAGCCATGCGGTCGGTATAATGATATCGAAGTTCCTTCGCACCAGCCACCGCTTAATAATGCCCTCGAAGCGAAGCTGGCCGATGCGGGATCAGTCCCGGAGTCGCAATGTCATGGTGGTTTAAAGCTGCAGCGCTCTTTGTTCTACTAGACGCCTTAGCTCCTGCCTTGCCGGCTCAAAAACCGCAATTGGCTATCGATAAACTGGTTGATCGCGTCACTGCCCGCGAACATCAAGAGGTGCAAATCGTCCGGAAATACCGTCCCATTGTAGAAACATATATTCAAGACGTGCGATTAGACGAGCACCTCGGATTCGTTCCCATCAAGGACCATTATTTCATAGGCATCGCGGATCTGGCCAAAGGAACCGTCGTCCATTCGATGGAGGCCAAGGAAGGACCCCAAAAGCGATTGAATCCAATTGATTTGGTAGCTGATATCGTGGCACCGACGTATATGCCCGCAGGTTTTTTAGAGATGGTTTTTGTCGATCCGCAGGGATTCGATCGCCGTCATTATGTTTTCGAGTACGTTCGTCGGGAGTTTCTTGGAAATGTCCGCTGCTTGGTTTTCGATGTTACACCAGTGCCAAATTCTGGAAACGGTCGGTTTAAGGGCCGCATATGGGTTGAGGATCGACAGTATACGATCGTGCGATTCAGCGGAGTGTTTGAACCTGTCGTCCGAAAATTCGGATTTTATCTTCACTTCGATAGCTGGCGCGAGAATGCCGGACCAAACCTTTGGCTTCCCGCGTACATTTACAATGGCGAAGAAGGCTTATCCAACACTTTGTTCGGTCATGTTAGCGAAAAATCTCAAACACGGCTTTGGGGCTACGGACGCAAAAAAGCCGCCGCGGAACAGGAGTTTAGCGAAATAAGCGTTGAGTCGACCAACGTGCATGACGACGAAATGGATCATAGCAAGGACCGCTCGCCGGTTGAGCAACAGAGGCAATTTGTGGACCAGGGTGAGGAACGCGTTACGGCGAGGCTGGAACAGGCGGGCTTGGTTGCTCCTGCTGGTGAGGTAGAAAGGACTCTCAATACTGTAATTAACAACATCGAAGTGACTAACAATCTTGACATTCAGCCGGAGATCCGTTGCCGCATCCTTCTTGTCTCAACTCTGGAGATTTCCTCCATGGGACACGTAATTCTGATTAGCAGGGGCTTGCTCGATGTGTTACCAGACGAACCAAGCCTCGCCGCCATATTAGCGCATGAAATGGCGCATATTTTGGTCGGGAAATCGGTCGTGCCCACCTGGGCCTTTGCCGACCAGTTAATTTTCCCTGATGAAGAGAGCTTGCAGCGATTTTCATTTTCTGCCAGCGAAGACGATGAGGAAGCCGCAAGCGAGAAGGCAATGGAACTCTTGAAGAATTCCCCCTACAAAGACAAGCTCGCAAGCCCGGGACTATTCCTAAGACAGATCGACGCTGAATCGAAGCAGCTGACGAATCTGATAAGCCCTCATCTCCGCAATTCCGCATTTTTCGATAGTGAACTCGAGAAGAGTGCCCCGGCCCTGCAACCCGCAGCGCTCGACCAGATTGCGGCGTTGCCTTTAGGGTCAAGACTGAAAGTTGATCCCTGGAGTGACCGAGTGGAGTTACTTAAATACAAGCCGATTGAGCTGAAGTCTGTGTCAGAAAAACTACCCTTGGGACTTACTCCGTTTTACCCCTACATAACTCGCAAAATCGACACGGTCACGGCAGCTACTTCCGCGAAGTAACCGGTTTGACGACCGCGCAAATCCAGGACGAACAAAAAACTTCAGTTACTCGGAGACGCGGAAAGTAGGCCCACACGCCGAGTGAGAATTGTCGGGCCGCCCTGTGGCCCGGATTTGAACAACAATCCCCGAGCCGCGATTATTTGGCCGACCCTCACACTGGATGAACCGGCCGGAAAGTCTTGGTAATCGGTCACACCTGACGTTGTTATTACCAACACGCTTGAAGGCCCAGGAGTTCCTAGAACTTGCACAACAAACTGATTGTTTCCGACACTTGTTACTGTGCCATTCAAGACTCCTTGGCGCAGGACAATTTGGTCAGCGGTCGGGGAGGAGGTTCCGGCTCGTAATAGAACCATAGTCGTCTGCCCCGGAATCAAGTCCGATTGGCTTTGGAACAGGCAACCAGCACAGTCTGCAACCGCCGAAGTGAGTTCGTCGCTCTGAATACTGAACTTTGTAAGTCCATCGATCGCGGCCAGTGCCTTGCTCCCCGCGAGAGGCGTTGGATTATTATTGTTCAGCTGCACCACAATTGATGCGAACGTGGCCATGCCAGAGGAGTTGCGCGCAAAAGCTTGCAAGTTATGAGCGCCATTGCTTACCTTGGTGGTATCCCAAGACAATGTATAGGGTGGGGCGAGGATCGCATTTCCAAGATTGACTCCATCCAACACAAATTGCACGCTGGGAGTTTCGTTCGCATCTGATGCCGTTGCGGTGATACTAGCGACGCCTGACACGGAGGAACCGGCAGAAGGCGAAGTGAACGACACAGTAGGCGGTTGAGTTTTGTTTGAGTTCGAGATAGTTACGATAACGCCGGTCGAGACGCTCTTGTTGCCGGACGTGTCGGAAGCGACTGCACTAAGCGTATGAAGGCCGTTATTCGCATTTCCTGTGTTCCAGGAAACTGAATACGGTGCTGCAACCACTTCCCCGCCCAAGGGGCCTCCATCCAGGAGAAACTGCACGCCCGCAATGCCAACACTGCTCGATGCTTTTGCGGAAACGACAACCGTCTGGGCAAGAGTAGCTCCCTGTGTCGGCTTCGTGATCGAGACCGTTGGAGAAGAACTTGTTGCATTCGAGACAGTCAAAGGCACTGTAGCGGAAGTGGCGTGATTACCAGCCGTATCGAACGCGATAGCCGTCAGAATATGTGAACCGTTGTTACTTTTCGACGTGTTCCAGGGCACTTGATACGGAGCGTTGGTGGTTTCGGGACCGAAATTAGCTCCGTCCAGCAGGAACTGAACACCGGCGATGCCAAGGCTGCTGGATGCACTCGCGGAAACGGTCACATTGCCTGAAACTTTTGTCCCCGGTGCCGGCGAGGTAATTGTAACTCGCGGCTGCGAATTGGTGGCGTTTGAAACTGTCACGGTCACGGCATTCGACGTAGCTTGGTTGCCATACACATCAAACACACGGGCTGACAGCGAGTAAGTTCCATCGGCGGTTTTTGTTGTATCCCAGTTAAATGAGTATGGAGCTGCTGTCATCTCGGAACCGAGGCCCACTCCGTTCAACATAAATTGCACACCTGCGATTCCGACACTGCTTGAAGCGTTCGCTGAGATGGCGACCGTATTTACCAATTTCGCTCCGGAAACAGGAGACGCGACCGATACTACAGGTGGCGGAGGACCACTGGAAGTCCCCGCTGTGTAAGCAGACAAAGAAAAAGTATATGTGGTATTGGCCTGAGTATTGAAAGTGTAGCTCGTACCGGAAGGCGCGTTCGGATTGCAATTAGGAGATGATTGCCCCGCTATACAGTCCGGCACATCCGCAGTAAAGGCCCAATTCCAATTCTTTGAAGGATCGATCTCCCACGACCCGGAACCATCGGAAGCGGGAAACCCAGCGGTGAGGACGTCAGAATGGAATTTTAAAGCGGGAACGATCGTCTTTCCGCCTGCCGGACAATCATTTCCGTATAGGGTGAGTACGCCGTTTTGGCAGGGTAGATATTTCAAACGATACTGTACCCCGTTTACTGCGGACAAGCCTGCTGGGGCGGCCCAGGTAATAGTGCAGGTTCCCGTTCCACTAGAAGGACCGACGCACGGACTTGGGCTGACGCTGACTGAAATCGGGGTCAGGACCGGAACTGTCGCATTCACAGCATACTGATTTGAGGAGGTCGAGCCATCGGCGAGAATATAGTTCATCCCAAATTGCATCATGTGCGAGCCGAGTTCCATGTTGATGGTCCCGTTGCGCTTCAGCATGGTTTCAAACATGAACTGCCATGGCTTCTTTGAAAGATCGAGAATTGAATTTGTCGTGGGCGCTGCTGCAGCAAGAGCAAACCACTGCGTTAATCCCGAGCAACCAGTAAAACACAGATGTAAGCAATCCGTACTCGCAGTGCACCCAGGAGCCGCGTTCAAATAATCGCTGAACTGCGTGTAAACGCAGCCGCTGGTAGCATAAATCCCGGTGTTTACGCAGTTCTCTTCGTTCATTTGCTGGTACGAACCGTAAAGCATATCTGTCAGGTTTTTTTCGGAAATTGTGACATTGAACGGACCCATCGCTCCATCGCTGACGCCTTTAACCTGCAAGTGCCAATCCTTTCCAAGAAGGTCGCGCATGGCCATCCAAATGTCAAATACGCCTTCTGCCCACACACCCAGTTGGAAAGAATCATCAGCTCTGTGAAGCAACGTGTCACAGGGTAGTTTGTTCCCATGCCCGATGCAGCTCTCTCCGCCGGCCCCTGACCGGACAAATCCTCTGACGGGGCTCACGCCCTGCGAGCATAGCTGCGTCGGAGTGCCTACATCCTTGCAATCCGATAGCGCCGTTTCGGACCAGCCCTTTGGGTAGCCGGACGATATGTAAGGAATTGCGATTTGCGAAGCAATGTCCTGCTCAATACCTTGCAAGACCGTGGCGTTGCTTGGCGAATTGCCTGGTGACGTCAACACCGTACTCGGTGTATCGGCATCCGGGTCGCCGATAGAGCGCAGGAACTCCATCATGCGCGCGGCACCAGAAAGCCAATGTCCCGTGGCGCGTACCGCATTAATGTGTCCATGGCCCGGCGAACTGTTGCCTCCGGCATTGGCCTGTAAGTTGTTGTACGCGACAAATGGGTTTTGGTAGCGATCTTTAAATCCTTGAAGCAGTTGTTCCTTCACCCATTCATCACCAGAGAGAAAGTAGTAGGTGAAGATTCCCCAATAAGTAGAGTGTTCCATTCCGTTGGCATCATCGCCCCAGTTGCGCATACCGCCGTTCCAAGCGGAAGGAAGAGTATTTGACTTTGGATCACCCCATGGGTCAAACGCCAAACTGTTGCATACCGCAACGCTGGTACAAAGGGAACGAAAGCCGGCATTCGGTCCGCTCGTGGTAGGAGTGTCCGACCGTGGAAGTGACCTTTCAACAATCATACGATACCAATGCGATGCGAAAATATATCGACCGGGCAGGCTTCCGGCAGTGCCGGCTCCGCCCCGCTGTAGCCAATTTCGTAAGAAGCTATTGCGCTGTTCAAACTGGGTCCCGTCGCTGCCACCACCTGTCTGCCATTCGAAATAGCGGAAGATCTTCATTCCCGCGTAAGGACCTGCGTCGCCGTAGGGGAAAGTACTTTGCCCTACATCGCCTAAACATTGTCCAGCTGCAGCCGTGCATATTCCCAACTTGTTGTAATAAGTGTCTTCAGCTACGGGGTCGGGAATGTTGTAAAGAAGGGCGGGCATGCCCGAAGTCGCGTCGGCCACATAGTTGTAGTAGGTTCCGCTCTGGGGTCTTCCCAAAAGATAATGTTGAAAGTACAGGAAGTTGTTTTGAGCCAACTCAGGCGTTTGCGTCCCGGAGTGGAAATTCCAATAGGTATCGTGAATGGAGTATTGCGGCCAGCCCATGGCGTAGGCTGTCGTAGAAGTGGCGCCAGCGAACTCTTGCTGATTAGGCCAGATCCCGACGCGGATCTCGTTGTGGTTCGCAGTACCTGGCTGAAATTCCAAGGACTTGGGCCAGTACATCGACAGTTGGTAGACACCAGTCTCGATACCGTTTGAGCCATCGTCCAAATCCGCCCACCCGATCGGGTACTGCGTATTTCGACCGCTCGTGACCGTCGTACCGTTCTTAACTATCTGATAGCCATTCGCAGCGTAAGTCCAATTTCCGCCCGTACCAAAACGTGCAATCGGCGATACAACACACGAGTCCTGTTCGCCTGTGCAATTGGAGGTATTCGTCCAATGCGGCCATTCGCCATTTTGCGAGTATGCTTGATACAAATAGGCTCGATCTGTCCCGTTTGTTGCACTGAGCGTACCGGTCGAGGACGTCGCCGTATCATTTGCAATATCAAAATTTCGCGACGACGGAGATCCGAGGTTATCTGTCAGCCGAGTCTCAAATTGAGTAAATTCCTTGTAAGCGTTACTAAAAGTTGGAGTCGTGCAACAGCCTGGGGCAACATCTGCATTTCGCAATCCGATGGTAACCTTCACATCTGAGTGATTTGCCCAAAAGTGAGTTCGCGTGCGCCAGTGCATGTACACGTCGCCGTTGGCATTGACGAGGTTTCCTTCGCACATGATCGCAGAGCGAAGCGAACCGTTTTCCTCAATCGTGCACGTTGAAGCATTGTCTAGGTTGGAAGCATAGGCCGTTGCGCAGACGGAAGGACCGCGATAGTTGGTGGGAATTGGGCCGGAAGCGCAAGATACAGAGTCTGACGTCGGCGTGTTGTACATTCCGTGAGATGGTCCCTGAAGGACCAGACCGTCATACTGGCCGTGGCCGAAAGCGGAAACCAGGTGCGTCGAACCAACTTGCACGTCATCAAACAGATTGTAGTTATTTTGCTTGATTAGAAAGGTCGCCGATCCCGTTTGCACAACGATATGATTCGCATCTGGGCAGGAAGAAATAGGCGCCCCTGCTGATGAACATTGCGTCGCCATATTCGTCGCCGGAAAATTTCCTCCGCCCGCACTTACCTGAACGACGCTAAGTGAATTGTCGAATCCGGGCGCACCCTCCGTGAAAGACGGTAGCTGCGCGTCCACGAGAACCCATTGCGCGTTACCAGATGGCCATTTTGCGGTGCAACGAAACTGAGCGCTCACCTGCGTGGATCCGCTCATCAGCTCGAGCCTTGTCGGTGCTCCTTCATTCTGCGGCTTGTCTTGAGTTCCGGGACAATCAATCCCTGCGCTGTCAGGAATTCCAAGGCCGAAAGTGACAGGAGCGTTAGTCCGCACTCCGGTGGGCCCGACCGTTGCCATTTTGGTCCATTCGGCTGGCTGCACTGTAATGGGAATGTTTAAGCTCTGAGCATTCGCGATGAACGGAAGCAACAGCAACAACACGGCTACGAAGAGCGCTTTCGAGGGCTTCCGGCCGTAACTTATTGACAGGACAGAGATATGCGCGATTACCTGCGGGGAGAGCTCAACATCGTTATCGGCAAATATTTGAACTGCATCATTCATTTTTCATCCTGAAAATCCAAAGGAAATTAGTCAGTTTCCATCTGTTGGCAGGCTATCGGCTCGAATCCGCCAGTTACAATAGACCTGCGGCGACGCGCGTTCCGATCAAACACCCCCTGAGCTATGCTTCACGCTCGTGATGTTCTTCGGCTAATCGAGTATCGATTGATACATTACGCCGCTAGGTTAAGAATATGCTGCTGGTCTTGTGGGCAAAAAAGAGCCGGGGAATTTGGGGTCTTTTACCTGTCCCACGGGTCAGTTTTATTTGCTGTGCCGGTGTGAACTCATTATTTGGACAATGCACTTGCGAAGTGTGATTTGGAACAAACCCGGTATTTAAGCGGAGACCATTTATTTGGAACGGAGGCGCTTCTGAGCGGAACTGTAAACTTGCTTATAACGCTGGGCAAGAATGTTCCAATCCTTTTCTTGCAAAATCATCTGCCGGCCCTTTTCACCCAAGTCGTGCCGCAGACGGCTGTCGGAAATCAGTTCTCTGGCTTTGGTACAGAAATCCTCGGCATCGTCGGCCTTAAATAGGAAACAAGGGACCTGTGGTTCAACCAATTCACGTATTCCACCGACATCGCTCGCCAGCACAGCTTTTGCTTGAGCCATGGCTTCCAGAGGCTTAAGGGGCGTGGTCAGCTCTGTTAGCCGAATACTGCGACGCGGATACACCATCACATCCATTAACGAGTAATAGCGCTGAACTTGGTCGTGTGGAACTTGGCCGACGCTCTTAAAGCGATCATGCATTCCCAACTCTCGGATGGCCGCTTGCACGTCCTTGAGATCTTCCCCCTGACCAACGACGAGAATCTGAAAAGATACACCATCACGTATCAAGTTGGCCGCTGCTCGTACCATCCAAGCAATGCCTTCATAACGGTAAAGCGAGCCTATAAACCCTAGGACCGGTTCTTCGTTGAGTCCGAGTTGCGCCGCGAGTTGGGCGTCCCGAGGTAATGCGTTAAATCGCCCCGCATTCACACCGTTGGGAACATGAAAAAGTTTGTCGCGATCGATTCCTCGCTCCTGCATATCGTGCAGAATGTGTTTTGCTATGCCCACTACAGCATCCGCATGTCGCGCGACATAACCTTCCAGTTTTCTACTGACTTGATAACGCGGAGACCAGACTTTAGTTTTTTCTTGATCCACTGCGGCATCTTCCCAAAAGGCACGAATTTCGTAGACAAAGGGCAAGTTTCGCGCACCAGCTGCTTGCGACGCCGCCAAGCCACAAAGCGCAGGAGAATGTGCGTGTATCACGTCGAAAGGCTGACCGTCGAGGATCTGAAGAATCCGCTTGCGAAGAAGCCTCACTACGCTCATTTCACGCAGGACAGGAACACGGCCCTCTATAAAACGCTTTTGCAGTCCCGGCGGCAGAGCTGTGCGGTAATATCGAATTCCATCAATGAAAGTGTTGCTGGCTCCAGTGTCTTCCACATTGTGTAGGGGTCCAGTCACTACCTCAGGGGAAAGCCCGATGTGTCTTTGAGCCGTGATCAAGCTGTGGCTTCGCACGCTGTATCCGCTTAGGAGCGGCATCGAATGGTCCAGAACATGTAGGACTCGGTACTTCTCTTGGTCGTCTGAAGAGGATTCCAAAACGGCCGTAATCGGCCCTGGAAGGATTTGAGTCGTAGATGGCATGTTCTTTCTACTCTAATCGATTTCGGAGCGCCGGCAGTGCGAAAACCGAGTTCTTTGTTACATCTCGTGCAGACCTCTAGGAAAAGCCCCGGAGCGGTTAGGTCGCGAGTAGCCAGAAGAACAGAACATCAGGATTACCGGCAGACTAAACACTTTTGGCAGGCGCCACGCTGTCCACTTGTTCCCCGAGTTTTTCTCCTCGTGGATATAATTTCCCGAGATCGCTCTCTTGCACTACACGATAAATACGGTCGATGTCATCCTCACTGAGATCAGATTGCCAGCGCATTGCCGATTTCAGTGGATTTTTGAACACGGCATAGTATTTCTTCTTTTCGCTGGAAGTGCTGCTCTTTAAAAAATCGCTGGTTGCCGAAGCCCATGGCAGATCACAGAATTCGAACATTTCCCTTGCACACTGCTCCGGCCGCGCACAGACATCCTCATACCGTACGCTCATGCAACCTTCCACACCCTGGATATCCTGGAGAGCCTTTTCGTACATGATCACCCATCGCCATGCCAGGCGTTCGGCAGGATGAATGGAGGTTAAAAAATCCACGGTGAGCCTACGCTCGCGCGCGGGCCGCGTGTTCAGCAAAATTTCGAACAATCGATAATCCTCGCTAGGAGGAAACGGAAATTTGTGTTCCGCTTCACCGCGCAGCAACGATGCCACATGTCCGCAGGGGTGTCGCAGCAGAACTATGGCGTGACGATTCTTCAGCGCGCGAGCAAAAACGCCTACACGGCCGATTGAAATGACCGATTTCCAAATCACGCGCAGGTTCGCCACTTTGTCGTAGTTGACCATTGGAAAGATCGGCCATTTCCATCCGACCGCCGACGCTGCTTTTGCTGATATCGTGCTCAGTTGATGGAGCGCCGCGGCCGTGCCGGTGCGATATTCCTTGTGAAATTGTGGCTGCGAACCGACTACGTGTGGATCTCGTATCTTTAGAAGGTTGTCGGCAAACGTTTGGGCAATCGGCGCCAGCGCTTCTGCCTCAGAGATATCAGGAGCCAATGGCATCGATCTCAAAATCACCCCTCTGTCCGCCTCGTGGCAATAAACCGTATCAGGGTGGCTATCGAACATCTTTGCAATCCAAGTGGTACCAGAACGCGGCAATCCCATCAGCAGAACGAGAGGATGGTCTATTCTTTGCATTTCACGCGCATTCGGGCTCATGCAGTTACCGCGAATCCCGACTTAAAAGGGCGACGCGAACTATAAGGAAAGGCATAGGGAAAGTTTGGCCGATACACTCTTACTTACCTCAATATGATTTTCTGTAGGCGATTCTCGCTTCAAAATACACAGGATATTGTAACGTCACGTCGCCGATGGGGAAAATGATTTATCGAGTGTCCTGCGTTGATGCAGGTTAGTTTAATCGCGGGTTGTAAGTTACCAGGAGAGTATTCCCATTTGATGGAAGTATTCACTAGTTTACCCCAGAAACATCGTCGACTTCGGCATTCGCTCGGTGCGCGACCAGCGATAAGATCGGGCTAAACTGCAGGAACCTGACTTAAGCTAGAATTGTAATTAGAAAGAATTCTCTAGGTAGAGATTCAAGTAAAACACGATATGAACTTTAAGCAACTTTCATTGCATATCAGCAAGCGTCTCGGTTTATTTTCTCTGGCACGACTCCTCGGTCCGCCAGGTCTGAGGATTCTGTGTTATCACGGCTTTGCCATGGATGACGAAGCCGACTTTCGGCCGAAACTTTTTATTTCTCCCGAGACATTTGAGAGACGTCTGCGCTTCCTGTGCGAAGGGCGATTTCCTGTACTTGATCTCCAAGACGCTATCGATAAGCTATCCGCTGGTACCCTGCCGAGGGGTGCTACGGTGATTACGGTCGACGATGGATTCTATAGTGTCCTTCATTGCGCGCTTCCACTGCTGCAATCTTTTTCTTTTCCAGCGACTGTTTACATCACCACTTACTATTGCCTGAAGGAAACCCCCATTTTTCGCCTGATGATACAGTACATTTTCTGGAAAACGCGTGATTCGGAGCTCGATCTTTCAGGCTTACCTTGTCCCGTGACTGGATCCGTGCGATTGACCGATCAGAAGGAAAGCCAGCGTGTGATGTGGGATCTCATCCGTTTCGGCGAAACGCAAGTTCCAGAACCCGACAGGGTAAAGCTTGCGAAAATGATTGGTGCTCGCCTTCATGTCGATCTCCAAAAGCTTATTGAAGGACGACATTTGAGCCTAATGAATGAATCGGAGCTCAAGCGGCTCGTCTCAGACGGGATTGATATACAACTGCACACTCATCGCCATCGATTGCCCCCAGATCAGAAATCGATTATTCGACAGGAAATAATGGACAACCGGGCCGTACTTGAGCCCATCGCTCAAAAACCGCTTCGTCATTTGTGCTATCCCAGCGGTATATGGTCCCAACAGAGCTGGCCATATCTAGCTGAGTTGCAGGTGATCAGCGCTACGACCTGTGATCCTGGCCTGAACGTTGCCGGCATTCCGGCCTTAGGCCTAAAGCGTTTTCTGGACGGCGAAAATATCTCACAGATAGAGTTTGAATCGGAAATGTGTGGGTTTAATGACTTCCTTCGCAAGATTCGCAGCCTTGCCCGAAATTAGCAGTTTCACGCGCTGGCGGAACTGAAAGTCCCAACGTTGGTAAACGAGTTCATCCACTACTGGAATACGAGATGATTCTTAACGAATGCCATGACATAAGCACTGTAGAATGAATAGCATACGAGAATCCTTAGTGGTAGTCGAATTGCTAGAATAAGTGGTTCAGACGCCTCATTTCGTCTAAAATTGAGCAATCTGCTCCGAGAGCTCCAGCCTAGCAGGTTGCTAAGTATGACGGAATGACTCTTTGGCATTAAGGAATTTCTTGAACTCCCAATCGTCAAAGGTTTTCATAATAAGTCTCGACGGAGCTACCTGGGACGTCGTTCGGCCATTAGCCGCCCAGGGCTATTTGCCAAACATCTCCGCGCTAACCCGTTCGGGTATCTCCGCCGATTTAGAATCCGTCGTCCCGCCGGTCACAGCGTCTGCCTGGACTTCATTCATGACTGGCAAAAATCCAAGTAAGCACGGAATTTTCGACTTCACTTCTTTCGATCTGCAAAATTATCGCTGGGGCATCAATACCGCACAACAAATCCAAAGCAAGACGCTTTGGCAAATCTTGAGCGATAAAGATAAGCGAGTGGTCGTCATCAACCTGCCCTACACTTATCCCCCGTCACACGTGAATGGATTGATGGTTTCTGGCTGGGATGCGCCCTCCGGACAGAGCAATTTTACTTACCCCGAAGGTTTCAGGAATCAGATTCTCGAAATGTATCCCGATTACAGTTCGAACCTGTGGGTAAGCGAATTCCGGCCTCAGATATCGGAAGAGCATTTTCAGGAATTTGTTGCCCGCTTGATCCGCGGTTTCGAACAAGGCGTGGGATTAGCATCGCATCTATTAGACACTGAGAGCTGGGACGTCTTTATGATCCATTTCCAGCAGACTGATTGGATGCAACACAAACTTTGGGAGTACATCGAGCAAGCTTGCGAGGATTCAAAAAACAAAGACCCTAAGGTTGAAATCGTCAGAAATATCTACAAGCGATTTGACGAGCTTGTTGGCTCTTTGCTTCAGAAGGTCTCGCCGGATGGCGTCCTCAAAATTGTCCTTTCCGACCACGGTTTTGGACGCGATATGGGAAATATCTGCCCTAATTATTACTTGAAAAAATGGGGCTATTACAGCCTTCACAAAGAGCAGGAACAGAATTTAGGTGGAGTGAAAGACTTTTTCAAAAAATCGAATATCGCACCGCTCAGAAAACTGTACGACACAGTTGCGAAAGCGAAATCCGCGATGGAGAATGAAAAGGTGCGTGAGCAGGCGCACTCATCATGGGCTGATTCCACGACGGCAGTCGTCTCGCGTCGTGGATCAGATGTTGACTGGAGCAAGACGAAGATTGCAACAGTCTGGGCTTACAAAGTTGGCTACTTGTTTGTGAACCTGGTGGGAAGGAGCTCGCATGGTATTGTCCAACCTGGCTCCGAATATGAAGCTCTCGTTTCCGAGGTAATTTCAAAGTTTAAGGAATTGCGCGATTCCGCGACGGGCGAGGAATTCTTTGCTCGTGTCGGTCGCGCTTCAGAGATTTACCCGAGCTATCAGGATGGGGTTCTGCAGCCCGACATTGTCCTGATCCCCCAGGATCGTTACGGCGTTTCGTTTTCTCTTTCCGACGCGCCGCCGAGAGCCTTAACCGAGGGCAGCCATCGCCACAACGGTGTATTGCTCATGCGAGGTGAGGGATTGAAGGCCGGCGTCGAACACTTTCGCCCAAACCTGATCGACATCGCTCCGACCGTCCTTCATTTCTTAGGATTGGCCGTTCCTTCAGACATGGACGGCCGTGTCCTCCAAGAGATTTTTTCTAACTCGACGCCGCCGGCTTATGAACGAGTGGACGAACTTAAGGCTTCCCAGACGTCAGCCGAATATACCGCGCAGGAAGCCGAGCTTATTGAGCAACGGTTAAAAGGGCTTGGATATGTGGAATAGCAATCGGCTTGATTTTGTCGTTTCGAACTTTCCGTTCGCATCTGCGAAATTCTTGCTGTGTAAAATGGGGATCCATCGTGACCGGTAATCAGCATAAGGCATTCATTGTTAGCCTCGACGGCGCGACTTTTGACGTCCTGCGTCCCTTGGCGGATCAAGGCTATTTGCCAAATCTCAAGAGAATAATGACGGAAGGTTTGGCCGCCGATCTCGAATCCGTGATTCCTCCTGTAACTGCGCCGGCATGGACTTCGTTTATGACCGGGAAGACTCCCGGCAAGCACGGCATTTTTGACTTCACGCGGTTCGATCCCGTGGATCGTTCTATCAAACTGAATAACGCCGAAAACATTCGGAGTAAAACGCTTTGGCAGTTACTGAGTGAAAAGGGAAAGCGCGTCGTCGTTTTGAATATGCCCTATACCTATCCTCCGCCTCAGGTGAACGGCGTTGTGGTGGCAGGGTGGGACGCGCCATCCGTGGAAGCGAATTTTACTTATCCGCCGGAAATCCGCTCCCGAATTTTTGAAAAGATACCGGACTACGGCTCGACACTGGATCTCTCGCTCTGGAATTACTTGCCCACGAAATCGGATCAGCAATTCGATCTGTTCATTGCCAAGCTCGTGCGTAGCTTTCAACAAGGTCTCGAATTAGCCACATTTATTCTGGAAGAAAACGAGTGGGATGTTTGCATGGTGCATTTTCAGCAGACCGATTGGATCCAGCATAAATTGTGGAGTTCGATCGAAGAGGCGTCCCAGAACAGCTCGAACAAGTCTGCTCGAATTGAGAAGGTCCGTGAATGCTACCGAGAGTTCGATCGCATGGTGGGTGCATTGCTTCAAAAGATTGAAAACGAACATCCGACAACGATCGTGCTTTCGGACCATGGCTTCGGAAGACATCTTGGATCCATACGTCCCAACTTCTTTCTGCGCCAGTGGAATTACTTTCATTTAGTCGACAGGCCGGAGACTCGTTTTCAGGATTTTTTTCGCAAGTCACGTTTCCGGTTCGTGCGTCGGCTGTACGACTCAACTGCGAAAATCAAGCATAGGACTTTCGACGGCCGCAAATCCCTGAAATATAAGTCCTGGGGCGAAGAGGCTAACCAGGAAGTCTCGCAGCAGAAATCTTTTATCGACTGGAGTCGAACGAAAGTCGCGGCAGTTGAAGGCAGCGAGACCGCCCACTTGTTCATTAACCTCGTGGGACGTGGGACGCAAGGAATAGTTCAATCTGGCGACGAATACGAAACTATCGTCTCCGACCTGATCGCGAAGTTCCAGGGCGTCCGCCACCCTGATACGGGCGAGAATTTGCTTGTGCGGGTCGCACGAGGATCTGATATCTATCCGAATTCTCAGGATGGTGTAATGCTGCCTGATGTTGTGCTCATACCTAAGGATGGCTACGGTTTCTCAATGTCGGTTTCCGACGCTCCGCCAAAAGTCTCAAACGAAGGCAATCATCGGCACAACGGTGTATTGCTGATTCGAGGAGATCGTATGGTACGCCCAGTTCACGATTTCCGTCCGAATCTCATCGACATTGCTCCAACCATTCTCCACTTGCTGGGCCTACCGGTCCCCTCGGACATGGATGGCAGAGTGCTCGAAGAAATTTTCCCTGGCCTTCCAGCCGTGTCTTTCGAAGCAGCGGACCAAGCCGATATTTCCACGAGCTCCACCGAATATACCGCCCACGAAGCCGAACTAATCGAACAGCGCCTCAAGGGTCTCGGGTATGTCGAATAGTCCGGCACCGAGCGGGCTTGTTGGCGAGTTAAAAAGCCTCACCAAGCACGGCGCAATTTACAGTTTTGGAGGAGTTCTCGGGAAGTTTGTCGGCTTCCTGATGATTCCCCTCTACACTCACTTTCTGTCACCCGCAGATTACGGAACCCTGGAGTTGCTCGATTTGTCGGTGGCGCTGTTCGGACTTGCCGTAATGATGTGGATGAACGCCGCGATTATTCGGTATTACTATGAATACGAAGATCAGAAAAACAGAAACGAAGTTATAAGCACGGTCCTGATTGCGGCGGCGGTGCTGGGCATGCTATCTGCCGCCGGCGGTATTGTATTCTCCAAACAACTTTCCTCGTTGATACTGAAGACGTCCTCATACTATAAATTTTTCTGGCTTCTTTCCATCACTTTCTTCTTTTCCACTTTGAATAGCGTGTCGTTCAGCTATCTTCGGGCCAAACAGCGTTCCGGTTTAGTTTCGATCTGCGGCGTCATTACGATGCTCATGTCACTTTCGCTGAACGTTTACTTCATCGCATTTCTAAAAATCGGAGTAATTGGAATTCTGTACAGCAGTCTGATTAGCACCGCGCTGTCCGCCCTTGTCTTAACGGTAGTCACTATATGGGAAGTAAACCTCGGCTTTAGCTTTAAGAAACTTCAGGCTCTCGCCGTTTTTGGCGCCCCGCTTGTAATTACCAGCCTCGCCGCCTTTGCATTGAATTTTTCCGACCGTTTTTTCCTGGAGCGCTTTACGAATGTCTCCAGCGTGGGAATCTACGCGCTGGGCTACAAATTTGCCTTTATGCTCAGCTTCCTGGTCGTGCAGCCTTTTGACATGATCTGGAGCGCTCGAATGTACGAGATTGCCAAGAAGCCCAATGGAGCTAAACTCTTTTCGCAGATTTTCAGATACTATTCGCTTATATTGGTGACTGCCGCTCTAGGCCTTTCGCTGATTATCAAAGACGTCATTGGTATAGTCGCGTCCGCGTCCTTCCGGGAAGCATATAAAATTGTTCCAGTGGTTGCCTTAGCCTACGTGTTCCAGGGCAGCTACAGATTTATGGTCGGGGGCATCTATATTGAAAAAAGGACTTATTCCGTTGGTATAATCAGTGCAGCTTCGCTGGCTCTGAATCTTACATTGAATTACATTCTCATCCAGCGATTTGGGGGAATGGGGGCGGCCTGGGCCACCGCTTTGAGCTTCCTTTTTATGGCCGGCTTATCCTATATAGTTTCTGAGAAGGTTCATCCTGTTGCCTACCAGTTAGGAGCTTTCTTCTTGTCAATTGGCGTCGCTGCGGCGCTGTACTGGTGCGCAATTAAATTATCATTCCCGTCACTAATTCTCTCACTATCGATTAAACTTCTGATTTTCATCGCGTTCCCCATTGCCTTATATCTGGTCGGCTTTTTTAAGGACGACGAAATCACAAAGCTCAAACGAACGGTTCAATCTTTGTGGGCAAACCGGCGGTGGAGTGCTACGGTTCTTCCGGAACAGTAGGATGGAGCCTGTCTTGGGAAGAGCAAAAATCAGCGCAATAGTTCCCGTTTATAATTGCGCACAGTATGTCGGCAAAGCGATCGAGAGCATCCTCGCGCAGACGTATCCCGCCCACGAAATCATCGTTGTAGACGACGGTTCCACCGATAACACTCGCGAAGCTCTCGAACCATATAAAGACTCGATAATTTACGTATACCAAAAAAATGCAGGAGAGCCAGCGGCAAGAAACACGGGGATACGCCATTCTACCGGCGAATATATTGCTTACCTGGACGCGGACGACCTGTGGCTTCCAGACAAGCTCCAGCTTCAAATGGAATATTTCCAGAACCATCCGCAATGTGATCTTGTCTACACGGACATGATGACCTTCGATGACCAGGGCATCATTGAATGTAGTGTCCGCGCTTCGCGGGCGCGCGTTTATAGCAGCGGTAAAATATTTCCTCGACTTTTCCGGGAAACATTATTCGGGTCTGGGTCCGTAGTCCTGCGCAAGGCTGCTGCGGAACAAGCCGGTGGTTTCGATGAAACTTTCTTCGTCGGCAGTGATTACGAAATGTGGCTGCGCATGTCGCGGTCTTTTGAATTTGGATATGTCGATAAGCCACTTCTTATGTACAGGCAACATCGGGACATGAGCACACAGAAACTGGGGAAAGTTCCGCAAGATGGAATGCCCTGGCAGGTAAAAGTCCTCAAGAGAACTCTGGAACTTTTCCCGGAAGCCGAGCGCGAACTCGGGAAGTCCACAATAAATCATCGTATGGCTGTGCCGTACATGTGGCTCGGGCGCTCTTGGATGGACCGTGGAAACCACAAGGAAGCTCGCAGGCTCATTTCGGGCGCTATCCAATATGATCCCTGGAACCCGCGTTATCGTTTTGCTTATCTCGCCACTTTCTTGAGCCCGTCATTATTGACCAAAATAAAGAAACTCTACGGCAGGTTTCGCAACACTACATCGTCGAAAAAAATTGCCAGCAATACGACCGCTGGAAATCCGGCAGGGATTCAGCAGTGAGCGTCCGAGAACAGATTCCGGTCGGCGAACGTTCGTTCGACGCAGCGGTGCGTTCTTCGGGATCTCGACCCAAACAGATGAGACCACCAGTTTTCATTGTGGGATCTCCACGCTCCGGAACTACTCTCCTCTACCATATGCTGCTTTCCGCTGGTGGCTTCGTCGTTTATCTTACGGAATCCAAAGTTTTTGACCTCGTATTTCCGCAATTCCCCAGTTTGAGCTCGCCCAAAAACAGGCGCAAAGCGCTCGATCTTTGGCTGCAAAGCAAACTTTTCACGCTGACTGAATTGGAAAAGTCCCATATTGAAAGCCGCATATTGAAAGACTGCCGAAGCGGAGGCGATTTTTTGAGAATTGTGATGGAGGAAATGGCAGTCGAGCAAAATGTCAACAGATGGGCCGAAAACACCCCTGAGCATATCCTGCACCTGGATACCATCAAGAAAGAAATCCCCGACGCTCTCGTGATTCACATGATTCGCGATGGAAGAGATGTGGCCTTATCGCTCCATAAAAAAGGTTGGGTACAACCGTTTCCGTGGGACAAAAAACGTGGCGCGCTGGTAGCTGGTCTTTATTGGGAGTGGTTGCTGGACAAAGGGCGCGAATACCAGCGCAAGGTCGGAAGGGATTATTTGGAAGTGCGCTACGAACAATTAGTAAGCCACCCGGTTGAAACATTGGCGCAGATATCGAGATTCATCGATCACGATCTTGATTATCAGCAAATCCAGCGCGTGGGGATCGGCTCCGTGAGCGAGCCAAATACGTCGTTCGAGGGAGAGTCCTCTTCCGGCACTTTTGACCCGGTTGGCCGATGGCGCAAAGGGTTTGCTGTAGGAGAACTCGGCGCCTTGGAGGGACTAATCGGACCGACCCTCGAGAACCTCGGCTACCCTGTCGCGCCACCAGACACTTCGAGAAGTCCTCAAAGAACCCCAAAAGGAATGCGGGCTGTCTACCGCATTTACTGGGACTTTAAGCTATGGCTGAAAATTAAAACTCCTCTAGGACGCGTTCTCGTAAAGGCAGATCCAACCGATTTATGAACCAGGTCGTTACCGCTAACGATGCGCATATAAGAAGTGCAGGGCATACGATGCGTCTGAAAAGTCGCCAGAGCAGCCCATTGCGCGTTCTGCATGTCATAAATCGTCTCGCCACGGGCGGGACTGAGAACGTCGTTCTCAAATTAGTCGGTGGGCTGGACGAACAGATTTTCGAGCATCGGCTTGCCGCGGTGCGCGGGATGGACCCGGCCCTCAGCGGTCTGCCGCTTCCTGGTGGAGAATTATTGCTGGATGGAAAAGAAGATAGCGGGTTTGAGTTTCTGATCTTGCGCCTGGC
>Ga0073928_10003683_pt1 | contig 23775 bp, 19 predicted proteins | sample PaiPotPPA55metaG_FD_76969 | JGI IMG/M metagenome (GOLD analysis project Ga0073928, IMG submission 76969) | Iron sulfur acid spring bacterial and archeal communities from Banff, Canada, to study Microbial Dark Matter (Phase II) - Paint Pots PPA... ...
ACCTTCACTCGATAGCCCGCCTTCTTCAGCCGCTTGGTGACGTCTTCGGCGATCATGACCGAGCGGTGCTGCCCGCCGGTGCAGCCGAAGGCTATCGTCAGGTAACTCTTGCCTTCGTGAATGTAGTGGGGCAAGAGATAGACCAGCAGGTCGGAAATGCGCTGGATGAATTCGCTGGTTTGCGGGAAGGAGCGGATGTATTTGGCGACTTTGGGATCGCGTCCGGTTAGGGGGCGAAATTCGGGAATGAAATGCGGGTTGGGCAGGAAGCGGACGTCGAAGACCAGGTCGGCGTCGTCGGGGACGCCGTGGCGGAATCCGAAGCTGACACAGGAAACCAGAATATTTCTGCCTTTTTCTTTTTTCTGAAACAGCTCGTTGATGTGGGCGCGCAGTTCGTGAACGTTGAATTTTGAGGTGTCAATGACCAGATCGGCGTGGGCGCGAATGGCACGCAGGCGGCGGCGCTCGGCGGTGAGTGAGGTCATAACGGGAGTGTGGGTGCCAAGCGGATGGGGGCGGCGGGTCTCGCTGTAACGGCGCTGGAGGACGGCGTCGGAGGCTTCGAGGAAGATCAGGCGGGTGGGGATAATCCGCTTGACCGACTTGATGATGGCGGGGAGTTCTTCGAGTTGGCGCCCTTCGCGGACATCCACGACAAGGGCGGTGCGATCGATTTCCGCGGATTGTCCTGCCAGTTCGGCAAAGCGCGGGATCAAGCCGACGGGGAGATTGTCCACGCAGTAATAGCCGAGGTCTTCGAAGGCTTTCAGAACCGAGGCTTTGCCGGAGCCGCTCATTCCGGTGATGATGACAAGTTCGCCGGGCGGGCGGCCGTCGTGCGGAGGGTCTTTCTGCGCCAGTTTGCCGGCGGCAGCGGTAAGTTTTCGGGCGACGCGACGAAGGGGCATCGTGAAGCGATGTTAGCAGTGGCTGGTGGCTAGTGGCTAGTTTTTAGTTGCGCCCAAAACCTTATTCACCACAGAGGCACAGAGGCACAGAGGAAGACGAATTTGCTTGATGTGTGGAGATCCAGACGGTTTGCTGTGGGCGAGAGAGAAGCAGGTTCCTCGCTGCGCTCGGAATGACATCTTTAGATTTTGTTCTTATAGGGATTTCTCTGTGTCTCGGTGTCCCTGTGGTGAAGAGCTTTACGCGCACGCGTCGCGCCAGCCGGCGATTTCTTTCAAACCTGCGGCGCGAGTCTGCTCGAAGAGGCGGACCCGGTGGCGGGAGTGCTCGAACTCGTGGATGTCGGCCCAAACTTCGGCTTGCCAGGCGTGATCGTGAATCGAGGTTTCGCCACAGGTGGCGCAGCGGGTATGGAGTTTCAGCACGATGGATTGGGAGGCGAGTTCTGGCTGGAGTTCGATGAAGATGCAGCGAACTTCCTTGATATCGTCATTTTCGCCGATCATGTGCTCGTAGCGCAGGATGAAGCCAAAGCCCAGCTTATCTGCTTCCCGTTCGGCCTCCGCGCGAGTGTGGAAAGGGCCATACTCTGCCCGCAATTGCTCAGTCGAGTCGCAGGCCATCCAAAAAGTTTCTTTGTAGATCATTACAGTTTGCCCCGGGAGAAGTTTTGCGCTAAAAGCTGCCCACCGCTCCAAATCGGGAAACGCGAATTTCCCGTCAGCGAGTACCAAGCAATTTGAGTGCCTTATCCGAAGATGTAACTTGTTCTTTTCCTGAGGTTTAAGAACGATGGTGGGTCGCTTCTGCAAGCATTTGCAACCCTTTTTCCCATTTTCCCGGGCACATGCATGCGATCCAATGCGAAATCAAACCCGACGGTGCCAATAGTTTGGCTGGATAAGCGCCATATTCTCCATTACCATACGGAGCCGAAGGACTGTTGGCGCGCGTATGGGGAAGCGGCGTGAACCACGAAAACTCGAAGAGCTACCGGTGCGCATGTTTGGCACCGACCGTGCCGGCAAGATCTTCTCCGAAAACGTGAGCACGTTGGATATAAGCCAGAATGGCGCAAGACTCCACGGAGTCAAGGCGCAACTTAAGCTGGATGAAATTGTTGGAGTAACTTGTGGAAGGAACAAAGTCCATTTCCGGGTGAAATGGGCGGGCGGTGCGGGCACTCCCGCCGAGGGCCAAGTCGGCCTGCTGAACCTGAGCCCAGATAAACCATTTTGGGATGTACCCCTTCCCCACGGCGTGATCGATAACTTCCAGTCCACCGCTGCGGACGACCGCCGCAAGTCAGTACGGGTGAAGTGTTCGATCTCAGTGGAATTGCATTCTGCCGGACAGATCATCTGGGGCAGGACTTCTGACCTGAGCCAGGGCGGTTGTTTCGTCGAGATGCACATCCCTCTGAAGGTGGAAAGCAAGTTCGAAATCGTGCTGTGGCTGGGCGGTACCAAGCTGCGCTTGCAAGGTGCGGTGGCTAGCGCATCCCCCGGCTTTGGCATTGGCGTACGTTTCATGAATGTCACCTCGCAAGACCGGGAGTCTCTCGAGCGGCACATCCAAACCTTGCTCTGACCTTGTCCCCTGAGAGGAGAAAATCGCTTACGAAGCTGCCGCTACGGCAAGATTGGACCGGCTTCGAAATCATCTGCCCAGCTGGCCCCGCCATGAGAAGCCACGTAAAGGGCCAGCTCGAGCCGGCTCCGGACCCCGAGTTTGTCAAATACACTGCGCAACTGGTTCTCGATGACTTGTTCGGAAGTGCCACGGTTGAGAGCGATTTCGGGATTAGTCCGCCCCCTGCCATACCAATGTGGTTACTTTGATTTCCCGGTGAGTCAACTGTTCGCGTGGAGACATAGTTCATTTGCTCCTTTTCGAAGATTGCGGTGGCCAGGATCACGCGTTTACGGCCCGGTTTGATTCCGGCGCGCAGAAATAGGGTGCCCAGGTGTTGCTTGACGCTACGTGGGCTGATGTGCAGCTCCGGCGATGTCTTTGTTGCTGCACCCCAGGACCAGCAGTTTCAGGACCTGCTGATCACGGCGGGTGATTTTGATTTGATCGAGGTTGATCATGCTTGCCTTTTTGCTCACCGGGTGAAGTTCGCGGCGTGCAGTACGAGAGGATACAAAGCACGTGTTTCGCCAAAGTTTCGCTGGGTGGCCCAGTGGGACAAGTACCTGTGGGTGCTGGCACTTCAGGACGAAGCAGAGACTCGGCAATAAATCCCGAAGCTGCCAGGTTAGCCGTTTATGGGACGAGTTGTGCCACAATGAAAAAGCATGCGTGAGGATGCGAGAGATTCAGGAGAGACTCTTATGCGAAAGTTTCGGCGACGTGGGTGGGAGCAGAGCATTGTTCTTTCCGGGATGATTCTGGCGGCCTTGTCGGGATGGGGGCAGCAAGCCAGTCTGGTCGCTGATGGCGAGAACTCCGTAGCGCCCCTCACGCTTACCCTGAAAGACGCGCTGGCGCGGGCGCGGGTCAACGAGCCGCAATACCGGGCAGCGCTGACCGACTACGGAGTGGCCCGGCAAACTGCGGTGCAAACTCGCGCTGGGCTGCTGCCCAACGCCGCTTACAACGGACAATACATCTATACCCAGGGAAACGGCACCGGCACCGGACGCTTCATTGGCGCCAACGGGGTGCATGAATACATCAGCGAGGGCAACGTCCACCAAGCGTTTTCGCTGCAGAACATGGCGGAGTACCGCAGGGCGCGGGCGCAAGAGGCGCTGGCCAAAGCTAAGTCAGAAATAGCGGCACGCGGACTGGTCGTCACCGTGGTGCAAGCTTATTACGGATTCGTTGTAGCCCAGCGCAAGTATTCAACCGCACAGCGTGCGGCGGACGAGGCTGGGCATTTCTTCGATATTACACAGAAGCTGGAACGCGGCGGCGAGGTAGCCCACTCCGACTCCATCAAGGCCCAATTGCAGTTTCTGCAGCAACAGCGGGCGCTACAGGACGCGGAAGTGGAAATCGAACGCAGCCGGCTGGAGTTAGCAGTGCTGATTTTCCCGAATTTTAATCAGAATTTCGCTACCGTGGACGATCTGGAAAACATCGAACCGTTGCCGTCGTTTCAGGAAGTCGAGGCGGAGGCGGGAAAGAATAGTCCGCAGCTGCGGGGAGCGTTGGCGGCGCTCAAGGCAGCGAACCAGGAAGTGGCGGTGGCATGGAACGGTTTTCTGCCGTCTCTGGGGCTGGATTATTCTTATGGCATCGATGCCAATCATTATGCGGTGAACGGATTCGACCCGGCTACGGGCAGGAATGTTAAGAATCTGGGCTATGCGGCCACCGCGACGCTTGAGCTTCCGCTGTGGAACTGGGGGGCGAGCCGCAGCAAAGTGAAGCAGGCGGAACTGCTGCGCGATCAAGCCAAGGTAGAATTGAGTTTTGCCCAACGCAAGGCAGTGGCTGATCTGAAGACGTTTTACAGCGAGGCCCAGACTTCGCGGGCAGAAATGGAATCGTTGCGGCAGTCTGCGGACCTGGCCGGGGAAAGCCTGCGCTTGACCAGCCTGCGATATCAGGCTGGAGAAGCAACCGTTCTGGAAGTTGTGGATGCCCAGAACACGCTCACGCTGGCGCAGAATGCGCTGGGTGATGGGCAGCAACGGTTCCGAGTGGCGTTGGCAAATCTGCAAACGTTGACAGGACAATTCTGAGAATGTTCACCGACAAGCGCTGTCTTGCGAAGATAATACTGACCGGGGCTGCGCTGGCGGTCATGCCCGCATGCTCGAGGGACACCACGGAAGAGCCGGTAGTTCCGGTGCAGATTGTCACGGTTGCGAAGTTGGCGATACAGCAGAAGATTACGGCCGACGCGGTTTTGTTTCCCATCGCGCAGTCGGCCATCGTTCCTAAAATCAGCGCACCGGTGAAGAAATTTCTGGTTAATCGCGGGAGCCATGTCCGCGCGGGACAGTTGCTGGCGGAGCTCGAGAACCGCGACCTCGCGGCCGCTGCGCAGGAGAACAAAGGCTCTTACGATCAGGCCCAGGCGCAGTACACCACCACCACTGGGGCCGACCTTCCCCAGGAAGTGCAGAAGGCGAACCTTGACGTGCAAGCGGCAAAACAACAATTAGACGCGCAGCAAAAGATCTACGACAGCCGGAAGGATCTGGTGCAACAGGGCGCGCTTCCGCGGAAGGAGCTCGATCAATCCGGGGTTGACCTGACCAATGCGCGCAATCAGTACGCGATCGTGCAGAAGCATTTGGACTCGCTGAACGCAATCGGCAAACAGCAGACGATGAAGTCGGCAACGGGGCAACTGGAATCGGCACAGGGAAAGTATCAAGGGGCGGCGGCGCAACTGAGTTATTCCGAAATCAAGAGTCCGATCAATGGCGTGGTCACCGAGCGGCCTCTTTATCCGGGAGAGATGGCGGCCGCAGGCACACCACTGCTGACGGTGATGGATATTTCTTCAGTAGTGGCCAAGACGCACATCCCGCAACCCAGCGCTGCGCTACTCAAAGTGGGAGACGCGGCGACGATTCAAGTGCCGGGCAAGGAGCAACCCTTCCCCGGCAAAGTTACGATTGTCAGTCCAGCGCTCGACCCAAACAGCACTACGGTTGAAGTGTGGGTGCAGGCGAAGAATCCGGGCCAGCGGTTGAAGCCGGGGACCAGCGTCCAGGTTTCGATGATTGCGCGCTCGGTGTCGGATGCGCTGGCGGTTCCTGCCGCCGCCTTGCTTACGGCCCAGGATGGAACGACCTCGGTGATGGTGGTTGGGAGCTGCGAAAAAAGTAAAGGCCCGAGCGAACAGTGCGCCCACCAGAAAACTGTGAAGACCGGAATCCGCGAAGAAGATCGTGTCCAGATTGTCGAAGGGCTGCAGGCGGGAGACCGGATCGTGGCGACTGGGGCCTATGGACTGCCCGACAACAGCAAGATCACCACTGCGGAAGCCAAGCCGGAAGGGAAAGATGAAAAGGAGTAAAGCCGGAGGAGCAGGGTGAATCGTCCCGAGTCCTCGTACTGGTTTGCGCACCAAGCCAAGCCGCTTATCTTTCTTATCCTCACGGTGGCGGCGCTGGGGGCGTATCTCGCGTTCACCATTCCGGTGTCAGTGTTCCCCACAACCAATTTCCCGCGCATACTAATCGCAGCTGACAATGGCGTCATGCCGATTGATCAGATGATGGTGACGATTACCCGTCCGATTGAACAAGCGGTGAACAGCGTACCCGGATTGCAGGCGGTCCGGTCAATCACCAGCCGCGGGTCGGCTGAGATCGATCTTTTCTTCGACTGGAACAGTGACATGTTCCAGACCTTGCAATACGTGAACTCCGCAATCTCACGAGTACAGACCGAGCTGCCATCAACCGCCAGTATTGTGGCGAACCGAATGACCTTTGCCAGCTTTCCGGTCATCGGTTACAGCATGACTTCGGAAACTGTGCCGCAGACGCAACTGTGGGACTTAGCCACCTATGAAGTAAAGCCGCGGCTGAATCGGCTGGACGGAGTCTCGAGCGTGGTGATTCAGGGTGGGCAGGAGCCGGAGTTTCATATTCAGCCCGATCCGGCAAAGCTGCTGACCGCAGGCGTCACCGTCACTGACATTCTGGACGCGATGAAGCGCACCAACCTGATTGACTCTCCGGGACTGTTCGAACGCAATCACCAACTGGTGCTGGGATTGATCAGCGGACAGGTGCAGACGCCGGAGCAGATCGCGCAGGTTGTGGTAAAAACCACGCCCACCGGGATTCCGGTGCGGATCGGCGACGTCGCCAGTGTGGGTCCGGGCGTGAAGCCGGTTTATACGATCATCACCGCTAATGGAAAGCCGGCGGTGCTACTGAACGTGAACCGCCAGCCGGACAGCAACACCATGGATGTCGCGCGCGAGGTCCACGCGCAGTTGGACCAGATCCGCAAGTCTTTGCCACCGGGAATCGAGATCAAGCCGTTCTACGATCAGTCCATCATCGTGGATGAATCCATCAAGAGTGTGCGCGATGCGATTTTGGTGGGTGTGGTGCTGGCTTCGATCATTCTGGTGGTCTTTCTGCACGATTGGGGAACATCACTGGTCGCCGGGCTGGTTATACCGGTGACTATCCTGATCACCTTTGTGGTATTGAAACTGCTTGGCGAGAGCTTCAATCTGATGACGTTGGGTGGACTGGCGGCGGCAGTTGGCCTGGTGATTGACGATGCCATCGTCGTAGTCGAGAACATTGTGCTGCATCGCGATGCCGGACAGGGCCGATTGCAAGCCATCCACAACGCACTGCATGAGATTACTGTTCCGCTCATCGGTTCCACCATTACTCCGATCGTAGTTTTTCTGCCGCTGATTTCGATTACCGGAGTGACTGGCACTTTCTTTCGCGCTCTGGCGGTGACTCTGGGCGTATCTCTGCTGACTTCGCTGGCGCTGGCGTTATCGTGGACGCCTACGTTGAGCAGCTACTTCATCAAGCGGCACAAAGACGCTTCGGCCAATGATTCGGATAATGATTCAGCCAGCGACGAAGAATCGCTGACCCAGTTGCTGGCCGCGGAAGAGGCTTCGCTCGGCAACTTCTTTCGCAGGGTGATTGAGTTTCATCAACGGTGGCTCAGGCGTGCTTTGGAGAAGCCGTTGTGGCTGGCGGGACTCAGCGTTTTACTGGTTGCGGTTTCCTATGTCTGCTACCACTACTCTGGCTCGGACCTGATGCCGGAGATGGATGAAGGCGGATTCACGCTGGATTACTGGACTCCGGCGGGTGCTTCCCTGTCCGAAACCAATCGCATGATTCTGCACATCGAGCAGATTATCAACCGAGTCCCTGAAGTGGAAAGCACTTCCCGGCGCACCGGCTCGGAACTGGGGCTGGCTGCGGTGACGGAAGCCAATCGCGGCGATGTCCTGGTGAAGCTCAAGCAGCACCGCAAGCGCGACATTGATAAAGTCATGGAAGACATCCGCGAGAAAGTCGCGAGTCAGGAACCCGCGGTGCGGGTGGAGTTTGTACAAGTGTTGCAAGACATGATTGGCGACCTGACTGGAGAACCGGAACCTATCACCATCAAACTGTTTGCCCAGGACCCGGCGCTGCTCGAGACTTGGGCGCCGAAGGTCGCGGACGCGATTCGCTTCGACGAGAAGACGCATAAGGGAGTCGAGGGAGTGGTTGATGTGCTGGACGGTCTTGAAAACACGGTCAGCGGTCCAGCGGTGACATTTCAGATTGATCCCTCGGTGGCGGCGCGGGCGGGATTCACGCCCGAAGAAGTCGCAGTAGACGCGGCAGCCATCGTTGAAGGAGAGCCAGCAGCTGCGCCCGTGATCTTGAATGACCGGGTGTACACCGTGCGGGTGCGGTTCGCGGGAGAAAAACGGGCATCGTTAGAAGCGATTGGCGACACGGTGCTGACCAGCGCCAGCGGTCACACTGCGACGTTGGGAGCGCTGGCGAAAATCATCGAGCTCCCGCCGCAAACGGAAATCCGCCGCGAAAATCTGCTACGCGATGTCTCAGTGACCGCTCGAACCGAGGGAACGGATCTGGGCAGTGCAATTGACGGGGTGCAAAAAGCGGTGACCGGACTGCATCTGCCTCCGGGGATTCGAGTGGAATACGGCGGAACTTATCAGCAACAACAAAAATCGTTTCACGATTTGGTTTTTGTTCTGGTGCTGGCCATTGTTCTGGTCTTCATTGTTCTGTTGTTTGAGTTCCGCACCTTCGCAGCTCCGCTGGCGATTCTAGCTTCAGCCCTGCTTTCGACTTGTGGAGTATTCCTGGCATTGATCGTCACTCGAACAACTTTCAATGTGTCTTCTTTTATGGGACTGATTATGGTGGTCGGGATTGTGGCCAAGAACGGAATCCTGCTGCTGGACGCTGATCAGAGGATACGAGCGACGGGAGCATCGGCGGAAGTAGCCATGCTGCAAGCCAGCCGGCGCCGACTGCGGCCTATCGTCATGACTGCATTGGCCACCATGGCGGGGATGCTGCCGCTGGCCTTTGCCCTGGGCGCGGGGTCGCAGATGCTACAGCCACTGGCCATTGCGGTTATCGGCGGAATACTGATTTCCATGGCGCTGTCGCTGATCATCACGCCGGCAGTCCATTTCTACTTGAGTCATGAAGATAGCGCAGTCCGCCCTGCCCGCGAAGAAACTCCTGTGAACTAACGACTTAGAACCAGGGTTCATTGACCCGGTACTCAGGGATCTATCTGTGGGAAAGTGCTTTACAATACCAGCCAAGGGAGTACCAGTCTGTGACGCCTCTCGATTCGGGAGCGAAGCGTAAGCCTGCGTTGGACGAAGCCAGTCTCGAGCAAGTACTGGCGGCAGCCTACGTTCTGCAGCAGCACAATGACAGCTTGCGCGCCCAAGATCCACGGCTGGATTCCGGATGGATCCTCACTCAGGTCGCCGAGACCCAATCGCTGCTGCGCGCCGGAGGCTTGGAACCGAAAGCCGCTACTAAACTGATCGCAGATCGCCTGCGGGCCATGACGGACTCTGCTGGGGTGAGCATCAGCCTTACTACTAACGGCATTCTGAAATGCATTGCGGAGTCGGGAACTGCGGCGAAGGTCCCGGGAAGCTCTCTCGCATCGCACTCTCTGGTGGCCACGGAACGGCTGAAGACCGGAAGAGTCTTCCAGTCTGCGGATGCGCAAAAGGACATTCGACTGGATGTTGCTGCCTGCCGGGAAGAGGGGGTGCGGGGTTTGCTGGCAGCTCCGATCCAGCAATTCGGAGAAATCGCCGGCCTGGTTGAAGTGCGTTGGAGCAAGCCTGATGCGGTCCACGAATGTGACGTGCACACCAGCCAATTGATGGCCGGGCTGGTAACGGAGGTTCTGGAGCGAGAAGGCAGTTCCTCAGTCAGGGCGGCCGCAGCTCGGGCACTAGATCACGAGCCACTGGTTTCAGAATCGGCGGCGGACGATGAACCGGTCAAGATTCCGGAAGCTGACGGTCCTACTGCTGGGACTGACGTAGGGCCGCCATCGCCCAGCGCTCCACCCGAAGCTTTGTCCGACTCCACCTTGGAATCGGCGCGACCTGCCGGAGTTCTGGCTGCGCAATGCCGGGTGTGTGGGCGTCCGTTCCTCGCCAATGAGGCGTTTTGTGGGAACTGCAGCATGCCGCGCGTGGCCGCTGCGCCTTCGGAAGACTTGCAAAGCAAGTGGGCCTCGCTCTGGTATATGCAACAAGCTCAGGAGGTCTTAGATGAGCGAGGGGAATCCGCGGAATCACAGCCTGCAGAAGCAAGTCATCTCGAACCGCAAACGCGCGAAAGTATTTCCTGGCAAGAGCAGGGAGACGAGCAGCAGGAGGAGTCAGTGTGGCGGCATCCGGAGCCAGTGGTTGATTCGGTGCCCAAGAACCACGAGCCAGCCAACACAAAGTCGTTGGATTACGGCGCAATCGCGCCACGCTCATGGGATGACATGATCCGCGCAGCTTGGAAACGCGGGTCGAAGATGGTTCGCCGGCGACCGGGCCGCAGAGGCGCGGTGGTAGCGATGGCGCTGCTCTTGTTGTTGGTAGTTTGGTCGGCATGGCCGGCGCCGGCTTCTTCGAATCTGACCTGGTTTGAATCGGTACTGGTTGAGTTGGGATTGGCGCAGGTCCCGTCACGAACCCCTGCCGCTCCTACCGGCAATCCACGGGTCCGCGTCTGGGTGGACGTGCACACCGCGCTCTACTATTGCCCAGGATCAGATCTCTACGGCAAGACTCCAGGAGGGCAGTTCGAGAGTCAACGCAGCGCTCAGCAAGATCAATTTGAGCCTGCAACCGGCACGGTGTGCGAATAATCGCGAAGCGCGAAGCGCGAAGCGAAGAAGAAGAATAAGGGACGCCGCCGAGACATGCATGGATTCCCTACTTCTCTCGGCGGGCGATTATCCGCGATTAGTTGGTTTGGGCCAGCAACATACCTTCATGCCGGCGAGCTTCATACCAGAGCGCTAGTTCTACGCGGTTCCAGAGCCCCAGTTTGTCGTAGATGGTCCGGAGATAGTTTTTGATGACGTGTTCGGTGGTACCGATTTCGGTTGCGACTTCTTTGTTCTTGAGTCCCTGAGCGACGAGTTCGATGACGCGCTGCTCGCGCTCGTTGGGACATCCGCGGCGATCTTTTCCTCTGAACATAGCTGCCTCCGATATAAAAGTGTTGCCAACTTTACCCGTTTGACTCCGCTGTCAATACCAAAACGCACGAACAACCGGTTGAAGTGGGCCTTCACCGTTCGCCGCGCCATGTTTAACTGTTTGGAAATTTCATCGTTATCGCAGCCTTGTAAGAGCAGTTCCACGACCTGCCGCTCCCGTGGGCGTAAGGATTTCTCCTCCATAACAACTCCCTCTGATTGATAGACTTCGCCACAATGTTCTTTTGCTCCAAGACGCAAGAATTCCATGCGAAGTGAAGACTGTTGCACATGGTCTGCCAAGTCGTCCCAAGATGAGAAAAAAACGGGGCAAGAACTTCCACAGGACCGCGTTAGGCTGCCCTTATCTGTGTGCGAATGCAGTTCGGAAATGTTTTAGGGCGGAGAGTTTTCCACGGTCAAACTCCAACAAAATGCACGCCAAGAGGTTCGCCTTGAGGTATTGAAATCCAGGCACTAGTAAATCGGTCTTTTGCGGACCAATAGTCGTGGAAAAATAAGGGCTGCACCCTGAAGGCTGCATTTCCTGTCCGGCTTTGGCCACCCTTAGGGAAAACACCTTAGGTCAAATTTGCTTTGTGTAGTGTATGTTCTGGAACTAATTACACTTCGGTGCCATAGACAGAACGTCAATTTTTCGCACTCCCTTAGGGGTTCTTAAGGCCCCTAGGGCCGCAAATGTTAGGATTCGTGTTCAATACTTCCTCATGCCTGAATATTGCGACGTGGCCGTGCCCGTGCCCCTGGATGCGGTGTTCACTTACCGATTGCCGGATGGGATTCAGCCTCCGGACGGCGGCCGCGTGCTAGTTCCTTTTCGCCAGCAACGTCTGGTGGGAATTGTCACGGAACTCCACGACCGACCTCCAAAGGTCACCGCAAAAAATGTTATTGAAGCGCTTGACGAAGCTGACACGCCGGCGCTGACCGAAGAGCTGCTGCGTCTGGGAAAGTGGATCAGCGAGTACTATCTGGCGCCGCTCGGCGAAGTGTTCCGTTCCATGCTGCCGCTCAGTGCCGACTTCCGGCGGGCGGTGGTGTATCGCATCACGGAACAGGGACGATTGGCGCTGCATCTTGCGGGCAGCACCGGCTCGCCTTCGCGTTCGAAACGCGATCCGGAAGACCAGTACGCAGAATTCCGCGCACTGGATTATCTTGCAACCCGCGATCAGGCACGCGATGGAACGCTGCGCACGGCGACGCGAGTCTCGCGTGCACTGCTTGACGGCATGGCCCGCAAGCAGTGGATTGTGCGAGAGGATGTTTCCCATACCAGGGACGCGGCGCACACGAGGCAAGTTGCGGCATTGAAACATGGCGAGGGAAAGCTGAACGCAAATCAGCGATTGCTGGTGGAAACCCTTGCAGCCGCAGGCGGGCGGCTCGCAGTTGAGAACTTGCGGGAACTCGAAGTGCCGCGAAGCACTTTGAAAACTCTGGTGACGCGTGGGCTGATCGAATTAGTGGAAGAACCGATTGAGCTTCCGAAACCGGGGGCCAGCACACGCGGACTTCCGGCGGAGTTTCAATTCAACTCGGCCCAGCAGGGAGCGCTTGGTCGCATTCACTCCGCAACAGCAGGGAAAAAGTTTTCGGGAATTCTGTTGCATGGGGTGACGGGGTCGGGCAAGACTGCCGTGTATCTTGCGGCGATGAAATCGGTGCTGGATGCCGGCCGATCCGCCATTCTTCTGGTGCCGGAAATCGGGCTCACACCTGCAATCGCGGCTGACGTGCACCATGTCTTTGGAAATGAGGTAGCCATTCTGCATTCGGCGCTTTCCGACAAGGAGCGCGCCGAACACTGGAGGCGGATTCGTCGCGGAGAGGCGCGGGCGGTGGTGGGAACGCGGTCCGCAGTGTTTGCTCCGGTCTCGGATTTGGCGCTCATGATTGTGGATGAAGAGCAGGATTCTTCTTATAAGCAGGAAGAGACTCCGCGCTACCATGCGCGGGATGTGGCGGTGATGCGGACGAAATTTTCGGACGCGACGGTGGTGCTGGGGTCGGCGACCCCTTCGCTTGAGTCGTACGCCAACGCAAAAAAGGGACGCTATACACTCGTGGAGATGCCGGACCGGGTAGAGAAGCGCCCGCTGCCGGAAGTTGAACTGGTGGACATGCGACAGGAGTTTCAGGAAACCGGGAAGGAGACTGTAATCTCACGCAAGCTGATCGAGGAGATCCGGCTGCGGCTGGAGCGGAAAGAGCAAGCCATGGTGTTGCTGAACCGCCGTGGATATTCTCCCGTGGTCCTGTGCCGGACCTGCGGCAAGAAACTCGAGTGTAATAACTGCGCCATCGCGCTCACGCTGCACAAAATCAAGCGCCGGATGGAATGCCACTACTGCGGATTCATGGCTCCGGTGCCGAAAACCTGCGCGGCATGCGGGAGCGAGTATGTCTTTTTCCTCGGTACTGGTTCTGAGAAATTGGAAGAGTTACTGCATGGAGTGTTTCCGCAGGCACGGATTGCGCGCCTTGATCGCGATACCGTTCGCAGCCACGCTGATTTTGAGCGCGCGCTGAATGCGCTGGACGCCGGTGAACTGGATCTGCTGGTTGGCACTCAGATGATCGCGAAGGGTCATGACATTCATGGCGTGACGCTGGTGGGCGTAGTGGGCGCGGACATGGCGCTGGGTATGCCGGACTTCCGCGCCGCGGAGCGCACGTTTCAGTTGCTCACCCAAGTTGCAGGACGCGCCGGGCGCGGAGAAGTCCCGGGAAAGGTCGTACTGCAAACCTATTTTCCGGAGCACTATGCGGTGCAGTATGCGGCGCAACACGACTTTGCGGGATTCTACGAGAAAGAACTTCGCTTCCGCAGCTGGATGCACTATCCGCCTTACAGTTCTTTGGCCAACGTGCTGATCCGCGGCAACCAACTCGACGACGCGCTGAAATGGTCCGGAGCCCTAGGCCGTTGGTTCGACAAGGCGCGGCACGAAGGAGTGCGCGTGCTTGGCCCGGCGGCGGCGCCGATCGAGCGGCTGAAACGCGACTACCGCTATCACTTTATTCTGAAGTCCCCGAGCCGGCAGAAGCTGAATACGCTGCTGCGGGCGATGCTGGCGCAAGCGGAGAAAGAAAAGATTCCTCGAACGAATGTGATTGTGGATGTGGATGCATTGTGGCTGATGTGAATCATCTGCTGGCTGCTGTTCATCAGCCCGAGTAGAATATGCGACTGCGGTACTCCGAGGGCGGTCAATGGCAACGGCCGTAATCACCAATCAGGACCAGCAATCGGCACACTTCGGCCAGGCGGCCGGGCCGTGCGCAATGGCACTCTTTGGCGCGTCGGGCGATCTTACGAAGAGAAAGCTTGTTCCGGCAATCTTCAATCTGGTCAAGGCTTCACTGCTTCCCAAAAACTTTGCCATCCTGGGAGTTGCTGTTGATCAGCTCAACGAGGAACAATTTCGCGGCCAGGTGACTTCCTTCTTGCCGGCCGAAGATCGCGGCACTGACGCCTGGAACTGGTTTCAGGAGCGGCTCTACTATCAATGTGGTGATTTCGGGGATGCGGCGACGTTCTCCACGGTTAGCGCCCGGCTCGGTCAGATCGATCAGCAGCACAATACCGAGGGCAACTATCTCTTCTATCTGGCGACCTCGCCGAAATTCTTTGCTTCGATCGTCGAGAAGTTGGACCAGATCGGTCTCTCCAAGCAAGCGAATGGCACCTGGCGCCGAGTCATTATTGAGAAGCCGTTTGGCAACGACTACGACTCCGCGCGCGCCTTGAACCGTCAGATCAAGGCAGTCCTCGCGGAAAATCAGATTTATCGCATCGATCACTACCTCGGTAAAGAGACCGTGCAGAATATTTTGGTTTTTCGTTTTGACAACGCCATCTTTGAACCCATCTGGAACCGTCGCTACATTGACCATGTGCAAATCACTAATGCGGAAACCGTGGGAGTCGAACAGCGTGGCGGGTACTTCGACACCGCGGGCACTCTGCGCGACATGGTCCCCAATCACGTGATGCAGCTTCTCACCCTGACTGCAATGGAATCCCCGGTCTCGTTTCACGCTGACGCTGTCCGCAGCGAACAAGCTAAAGTCCTGAATGCCATGCAGCCGATGGTCTCGGAAGACGTGTTGCAATACAGCGTTCGTGGACAATATGCGGAAGGGCTGATTGGCGATGAGCGCGTGCCGGGGTATCGAACTGAGCCAGGGGTGTCGCCGGAATCGCGAACGGAGACTTTCGTCGCGCTCAAACTCAATATAGATAATTGGAGATGGGTGGGCGTGCCGTTTTATTTGCGGACGGGGAAACGCCTGGCGAAGCGTCATACCGAGATCACGATCCAATTCAAGAAAACTCCATTCGAGCTCTTCCGCAATACACTGGGGCATAAGCATTCCAATCAACTGGTGATCCAGATTCAGCCGGTCGAGGGCATCTCGCTCAGCTTTGGCGCGAAGATTCCTGGCCCCATTCTGCGCGTCGGCTCAGTGGACATGAGTTTTGAGTATTCCAAATACTTCGGAGCGGACGCGTACACCGGCTACGAAGTCCTGCTCTACGACTGCATGATTGGCGATGCCACGCTGTTCCAGCGCGCCGACATGGTGGAAGCCGGGTGGAACGTAGTCGATCCGGTGTTGGATGTGTGGAAAGCGCTTCCGCCGCGCCGGTTCCCAAACTATGCCGCCGGCACCTGGGGTCCGAAAGAGTCCAACCAGCTGCTGAAACGCGATGAGCGGGAGTGGAGGACAATCGAATGATTCTCGCGGGCGATATCGGAGCAACACGCACGCGGCTGGCCGCCTTTCAAACCGAAGGCAGCAAGTTGGAACTGGTGGTGGAGAAGACCTACAAGAGCCAGGAGCATGGCGGCCTGCAGGAGATCATCAGCACGTTCGTGAAGACCGAGGGCATTCCCGTCCACAGCGCCTGCTTCGGTGTTGCCGGCCCGGTGCGCGCGGGACGAAGCAAAATCTCCAATCTTCCGTGGACGATTGATTCGCGCGAACTTGCGGCGCAACTCAAACTCGGTTCGGTTGGTTTGATCAACGACCTTGAAGCCTACGCCTATGGAATCGACGCGCTCGAATCCAAAGACTTCGTTACGTTGAGCGAAGGCGTCAATGACGCCGAGGGCAATCGGGTTGTGATTGCCGCGCGCACTGGGTTAGGAGTGGCCGGACTCTATTGGGACGGATTCCGCCACCATCCTTTCCCCTGTGAAGGCGGTCATGCTGATTTCGCTGCCAAGAACGATCTTGAAGCTGAGCTGGCGCAATATCTGCGCAAGAAATATGACCACGTGAGTTGCGAGAGAATTCTTTCTGGCCCCGGCATCAAGAATATCTACGACTTCCTTCGCGATGCCGGCAAAGCCGAAGAACCCGCGTGGCTGCAGAAGCAGATGAGTGAGGCGCCCGATCCTCCTGCGCTGATTTCGCAGCTTGCGCTGGAGCACAAAGCCGCCATCTGCGACCAGGCGCTGAACATTTTTGTCGGCGTCTATGGATCGGAAACGGGAAACTGCGCTTTGAATTTCCTCGCCACCGGCGGCGTTTTTATTGGTGGCAGTATCGCCGCCAAGAATGTCGCCCGCATGCAGGATCCGATCTTCATGAAGGCATTTCTGGACAAGGGCAGAATGGGTACTCTGCTCGCGGATATTCCGGTGAAGGTTGTGGTGAATGACGATTCGGGAATCATTGGCGCAGCGCGATACACCCTGATCCAAAAAGCGTTTAAAAGCCCGGCAAGGGCAACGGCGTAGAGACTGAACAGAGTAGACTGAAATCGCGATGCAACCAGCAATCGACAGCCTTGACATGGTGAACTCGTGATGGCTCTCGAAGAATTGTTCGAGATCGAAATACCGGATCGCGAGACAGAGACTTTTGGAAGTCCTCGGGAAATCGTTAACTCGCTCGAGGTGCGCTTGGCGAATCGCCGCCCCAATAAGGAGGCGGCCGAATTTCTAAAACGCATCGCCAAGGAGGAAGACCGTCCTGAACTTATCAGAGATCTGAATGGCCTTTGAAGAAGGGATCAAATAGCCGCAATCATTCGGACAATCTTTAGATCTATTGAGTAGCTGCCACCGCTAAATATTCAAACGGCCCATTCTTGATCACCGCGGCCCTTTGCTGCGGAGAAACTCCTTCACGACTTCCTTCACATCCCGCTTCTTTCCGTCCACTTCGTAATTCAGCTTACGCATTTCGGCGTCGGAAATCTTTCCGGCGAGTTCATCCAACGCCTGCTTCACTTCGGGATGCTGGGCCAGTGTCTCCTCCCGAATCACCGGCACCGCCTCATACGGCGGGAAGTAGTGCTTGTCGTCTTCGAGCACAAAGAGATCGAGCGCCGGGATGAGACCGTCAGTCATGTTGCCGGCGATCAGGTCAACCTGATGGTCTTTGAGGGCGCGGGTGAGAAGGCCCAGGTCCATTATGCGGGGCGCAGCGGCGAAACGCAGGGCGTAGGTTGCGACCAGGCCCTTGTAGCCGTCGGGGCGCTCCATGAATTCGTAGCCGAAGCCGGCGCGCCATTGCGGAGTGAACGCGGCGGACTGAGAAAGAGTTGCGAGATGTAGACGGCGAGCGTCGTCGCCTCGGACCTCGATGGCGAAGGTGTCGTTGAAGCCGAGGGGTGGGGAGAGCGTTAGATCGAATTGCTTTTCGTATTCAGACTTCACGCGATCATAGACTGCTTTGCGATCTGAACCCGGCTGCTGTTTGAGGACCGCAGTCAGCGCTGTGCCGGTGTATTCGGGATAAATGTCGATGCGTCCGGCAAGAATGCTTTGGTGGGCGATGTAAGTGCCGCCGAGGTAGAAGCGGCGCTCGACTGGGAGATGGGTTTTGTTTTCGATCTGCTGGGCGATGAGTTCTCCTAGGATGATTTGCTCGGTGAAGTTCTTGCATCCGACGACGATGCGGGCGGTGTGGGCGCAAGCGGGGAGGAGAGTGAGAATGACTGCCAACAGCGCAAAGACCCCACCCCGTCTCTTGAAGGAACGGGGGCACCAGGATGGGACACACTTGCGATCTGCGTGGAAGCGACGAACCGCAATACATTCAATCAACATGAAGTGAACCCCAGAGGCTAAAGCCGAGACCCACAGGTCTCTGTCGGCACGAGTAGAACTCGTGCCCTTCCCGAACTCTGTAGCCCGACGCGTATTACGCGGTCTACCGCTAATCACGCGGCCCGTGGCGACGACAGCCGTTTTTCCAGCCAGCCTAGCAGGGTGTCGGCGGCCAACGCCATCAGCGCGGCGGGGACGGCTCCAGCGAGAATCACATTGTTGTTTACCATGGCTAGGCCGCGGAAGATCAGTTCGCCCAGGCCTCCGGCACCGATGGCGGCGGCGATAGTTGCGAGTCCGATGGAAATCACGATCGCCACACGAACTCCGGCGAGAATTACGCTGGCGGCAAGCGGGAGTTCGACTTTGTACAGAAGTTGCCAGTCGGTGAGACCCATGCCGCGCGCGGCCTCGACCACCGCGCGGTCCACGCCTTTGATCCCGGTGTAGGTATTGCGAATGAGCGGGAGCAGCGCATAGAGAGTGAGTGCGAGAACGGCGAGGCGTCCGGCACGGTCGCCGATCCAGGGCGCGGGCAGCAGGAATCCGAACAAGGCGAGGCTGGGAATAGTCTGAATAATGTTTGCGGCAGCGATGACCGGCTTGCGCAGTGCCGGCCTGCGAGTTATCAAGATGCCGAGAGGAATTCCGATTGCAATCGCAAATAGAGTGGCAAACCCGACCATGGTCAAGTGCTCGAACGTGAGGTCGGCGATTTCAAATTTGTTCTGCGCAACGAAATGCCAGAAGTTCATGGGGTGCCTCGTTTGCCGGAGAATTCCAGGGAGGTTCCGAATGCTTCTACATACTTCTTGACCAGAGGATCCGGCGACACAAGAAATTTTTCGCGGGAACTTAGTGACACCAGCCTGCCCTCTTCAAGCAGAGCGATCCTTGAAGCGAGCAGCATCGCTTCGCGCAGATCGTGGGTGACGAAGAGGACTGTCTTTCCCAGCTTTTGCTGCAGCGACAAGAACTCGCGCTGAAGATCGGTACGAGTGAGCGGATCGAGGGCGCCGAAAGGCTCGTCCATCAAGAGAATCGGCGGGTCGGCGGCCAGCGCACGGGCCACGCCGACGCGTTGGCGCTGGCCTCCGGAGAGTTGGTGGGGATAGCGAGTAGCAACGTCGCCGTTCAGTCCGACTAACTTGATCAATTGCTCAACGCGTTGTGCGATTCGTTCACTGGGCCAGTTCTCGATTGCGGGCACCAAGCCAATGTTGCGTTCGATGGTGAAGTGAGGGAAAAGGCCGACGTCCTGAATGGCGTATCCGATGTGACGGCGGAGTTTGATGACATCCCATTCGCGGGAAGGACGGCCTTCGACGCGAATTTCACCGGCCGGATTTTCCAGAAGCCGGTTGACCAGCTTGAGCGCCGTAGTTTTTCCCGACCCGCTGCGGCCGAGAAGGACGAGGATTTCGCCGCGATGGACTTCGAGATTCAGATTGCCTAGGATGGCGCGTCCATCGGGGAGATGGTAGGAGACGTCACGGAATTCAATGACCGGTTCAGCCATAACGAAGTGACCAGTGGGCGGTGGCCAGTGCTCAGAAATTCCGAATCACACATCGTATGCTTCGGGCGGCAGTCCAGTGACGCGTAAACCGGAACGGCCTTTCGTCCGGATGTTGAAGCCGATCAACAGGGCTGTAATCTGTTCTACGATGCGGGCGTTCTCCAGTTTGCCGCCATCAACCGAGCGCACGCTGGGAATTTTACGGGCTAGACTGCGGATGCGCTGCGCGGCTTGCTTGTCATCGCTGCAGACGATCACATCGCAATCTACCGGGCCCTCGTGGTGCAAGAGTTCGGCTGACACATTGTGGAATGCAGCTACGACGGGGATGCCCTCAGGCGCGAGTTCCGCGGCCTGCTGCGCGGCCGAGCCTTGCCAGACGCCAAGGCTTCGCGTCGGGCGCCCCCCGACGCTGGCGGCGAGCGGCACAGTCGTATCAACCAGAATTTGTCCGGGACGCAACGCGGGCTTGATATGCTTTAGCATTTCTGCCTGGACATTGAAAGGGACAGTGAGGACGACAATTTCTGCTGATTCGCAGGCGTCCGTATTTTCCGTGCCGGAAATCTTCAAATCGCGGGCGGGGACGCCCGCTGCTCCACGAATCTGTTCGCGGATTTTATTTGCGACTTCTGCGGCGCGTTGCGGATCGCGCGAGCCGATGATGATTGTCTCTCCGGCCTGGGCCCAACGCAGCGCCAGTCCCGAACCTTCGGGGCCGGTGCCGCCAATGATGGCGATGATCACGCGAACTCCGGCTCGAGTATCGCTTCGGCGGGAAGGCTGTCGAATGGAGTCTTGATTTGAATACGCGAGTAGGTAGTGTTGCGTTCGGCGGGAATGCGTCCGATTTCGCGGATAAGCGCCTGAAATTCTTCCGGGCGGGTGTACTGGCCGGCGGTGGCGCCGGCTTCGCGGGAAATATTTTCTTCCATCAGGGTGCCGCCGTAGTCGTTGGCTCCGGCATGCAGGCAGAGTTGCGATAACTTCCGATTTAGCTTCACCCAGGAAACCTGGATGTTGTTGATGGAGCCGGCGAGCATCAGGCGGGCGAGCGAGTGAATCTTGAGATGCTCGGCGAGAGTTGGGCCGGGTCGCGAGAGGCCCTGGTGAAACAAGATGGTGTTCTGGTGGACGAATCCTAGCGGCACAAATTCGGTGAAGCCGCCAGTCTGGCTTTGGATATCGCGTAACAGCAGCAACTGATTCACCCAGTGCTCGGGTGTTTCAACGTGACCGTACATCAGAGTTGAAGTGGTGCGAATGCCGCAGGAGTGAGCGGTGCGGATGACCTCCTGCCACTGCGCGGTTGAGAGCTTGTTGCGGGAGAGGATGTGGCGGACTTCATCGTCGAGAATTTCGGCGGCGGTGCCGGGCAGAGTGCCGAGGCCGCTGTCGCGCAGCATGCTCAGGTAGTCGCGGAGTGTCATGCCGGTGAGTCCAATGCCGTAAACGATTTCCATTGGCGAAAAGGCATGAATGTGCATACCGGGAACAGCAGACTTCACCGCGCGCAAAATATCGCGGTAATAAAGAGGAGGCAAACCACGGGGCAAACCGCCTTGGATGCAAACTTCCGTGGCGCCAAGATCCCAGGCTTGGATGGCTTTTTCGGCGACCTGCTGCGGATCGAGGAAGTAGGTGTCGGATTCGCGCGGACCGCGGCTGAAGGCGCAGAATTTGCATCCGACGAAACAGATGTTGGTGAAATTGATGTTGCGATTGACCACGTAGGTGACGATGTTGCCGGCTAGCTCGCATCGCAGGAGATCGGCGGCGACGAGAAGTCCGAGCAGGTTATCGCCTTCGGCATTCGCGAGAAGCAGGCATTCATCGCGACTGAGAACCGCGCCGTTTTGCGTTTCCAACACGCGTTCGATGGCGACACGGGCTTCCTTCTGCATGCGCGAAGTAATATCGGACCAATCGAGGTGCGGGAAGGTTTCAAGTTCGGATTGTGTGCTGGGACGTATTGGCGAGTTCATCGGAACAGATCGCTTTCTCTCGCGCGTATCAGATCGCGCGCACTACCCTTGCCGCGCCGGTACTTAAGTCCTCGTATGATACAGATCGGCGTGCGATTAAGCTTGCCGCAGACCAGGCCTGCAGCGCAAGCCAGTTCGTCGGCGACAGCTTCGTAGCTGGCGCGAAGCTGGTATCCGTGAGGATCGCGCTTGCCGCGGTAATCCAGCAAGGACTTCATCCCGGCGACGCCGATCGCGACTTCGGTGAGGCCTTCGCGCCAGGGACGACCGAAGGAGTCCGAAATAATTACGGCCACTGCGACACCTTGGATCCGCTTGATTCGTGAGCGCAATCGCCTGGCAGAGCGGTCAGAATCTTTGGGCAGAAGAACGGCACGATTGCCGCCGTCAACGTTTGAAGCATCCACGCCGCTGTTAGCGCAAACCAGGCCGTGGCGCGTCTCGGTAATCAGCACGCCTCTTCTTCCGCCTAGCATTTTCTTGCGGACGATTCTCCGGCTTTCGCGAAGGGCGAGTTCGACCAGGCGGGCATCGGTGCCACACTTTTGCGCCCAGTCTTTTGCGGGGCGCGATGGTCTCACTTCGCTGAGTTGCACAATCTGTCCTTCGGCTTTGGAAACAATCTTGTGCTTGATCACGAGAATATCGCCAGTCTGCAACGATAGCTTCCGATGCCGCAGCGCCACTTGAAGTTTCTCCGCCAAATCGTCACCCGGACTGACTTCATCTGACCAACGGACAGGGATGATGCGGATATCGTACCTAGTCATGGGTTGACTGCCAGTGCTTCAGAAAATCCAAGTTTGCGTGCCAGACACTGTGATCGTTTTTTGCCTCCTGCATTCACCAGTTGCTGCAAGTCCTCAGGAGTATCAATGTCGAGAGCCATTCGTCGCAGCGACAGCACGACGCAAGTGGCATGAGTTGCGATCGCCGCCACCAGATGGGGCATGAAGCTGTCGTTGCCGAAACGCAGCGGGAACAGTGCGGCCGGGCGGCGGAGGACGGCATTGGTCCCTCGCTGATCGGTAGAAGGAACCAGCACGGCGCCGTTCGCCGGCGCGCTCTGATAAATAGCGCGGATGTCGGCGTCTTCAATCAGGGGAATGTCTGCGGGAATCACCAGGGTGGTTTGAATTCCGCGAGATTCGCAGGCGCGAGTGGCCATTTCAATGGCGCTGGTCTCGCTGAGGTTGGAGTCGTCATGGATGACTCCGAAGCGATGGTGGTCCGCAAGCTGGATGGCAAAAGGATCACTGGTGACCAGAGAAACTTCGTCGGCTGCGGATTCGGCAAGCGCCTGTAAAACGTCCGCAAGCATGGCTTGGGCGAGTTCGGTCCGCGAGGGTTGCTCTAGTACAGGGGCCAGGCGCTGCTTGGCGTTCGCAAGATTCTTGACCGGGACCAGAATCATTCGACCTCTACGGTGAACGCCGAGTGTTTAGGTATAGCGAGGTCCAGAGCGAACCGCGCTACGCGGGCTTTGTCTTCGCCGCTGCGCAGCAGGATATTTGTGCAGCGGACTTGCAGGTGGTCAGTGCTGAGCGCTTGTGCATCAGCGGCGTCGGAATCGTGCGCGATTAGAGCGTCGAGGAAGCCGCTGTATGCCTGAGCTATGCCCGCGATCGAAACTTCCAAATGCTGGGCGGCCATCAGGTTTGCGGCAGGCCCGGACACAGCTGCATGGCCGATGATTGGACTCACCGCAACCACCGGAGCTGAGGTGTTATCAAGCGCGTCGCGAATGCCTGGTATAGCCAGGATGGGGCCAATGCTGGTCACCGGATTGCTGGGTGCGAGCAAGACCGCTTGCGCGCAGGCAATCGCATCCAGCACGCCGGGCGCGGGTTTCGACGATGAGGCTCCGGGAAAGCGCACCGCGTTCACCGGGTCCTGATACCAACGCTGCACGAAATATTCTTCGAAGCTAAACTCTCCCGAGGGGGTGTCCACCCTGGTTTCTACACGCATGTTGCTCATGGGCAGAATGCGTGAAGTAAGGTTCAGACGCTGCGCAATTTCTTGCGTGGCCTGGGTGAGGGTGCGACCGGATGAGAGAAGTTTGGTGCGGAGCACATGGGTCGCGAGGTCGCGATCGCCGACG
>Ga0073928_10003684_pt1 | contig 23770 bp, 12 predicted proteins | sample PaiPotPPA55metaG_FD_76969 | JGI IMG/M metagenome (GOLD analysis project Ga0073928, IMG submission 76969) | Iron sulfur acid spring bacterial and archeal communities from Banff, Canada, to study Microbial Dark Matter (Phase II) - Paint Pots PPA... ...
CTCGTGCTGGGCGACGCGGGCATGCAACAGCGAGAGGATCAAATTGTGGAGAACCGGTCGCGACGCAAGGAACTCTCCGGCCGTGTTCAAGACGAAAGCGGGTTCTTCGCTGAAGGCGACCTTAATGTCCATTCTGAGAGTTTACCGGCGCTGCTGGATTCTCCATAAAATTCCGATGCCATAACTCGACATGAGTAGTCGCCAGATCGTTGCCGAGTGATCACGCTGCTCAATGAAGTGCTCATCCAACAAGCGTCGCACACCCTGGGGACTGAAGTAACCCCGCTGCAGAGTTCGGGGCTCAAGCAGTACGGTTTGAATCATGTCCCTGAATTTACCTTGCATCCAGTGCACGAGAGGAATTGCGAATCCTTTCTTCGGACGATAGACCACCTGTCGCGGACCCCGACTCGTTCTGCCAGTTTGCGAAAAATATACGTGAGTTTGCCGTTACGCATCTTCCACTCCGGCCCCAACCCAGTCACCCACTCCAGAAACTTGTGATCGAGCATGGGCACGCGCACCTCAAGTGACGTCAACATTCTCATCGGCGCGATCCAAACTCCTTCCATATATCGTTCGGCCCAGGGCAGGGAAATACGGTATGCGGAGTCCCTCGCTCCTCCGTTTGAAACCCACGGATGAATCTGCGTCCGCTAGGAGCAATATCCTATTGAATTTTGTGCGATGTTTCCAATCCGGACGACAAAAACTGCATTAAAAAGAGGTGAGAGGCGGCCCGTCTGGAATCGCCGCTCGCGGTAGAAGGAAGCGAGCCTGAAGATGTATGCGCCACAGCCATACCTCCACTTAGTGACCCAGCCTCGAGATAGGGCGGCACGTTATCTCTAAGGCACAAATGGTGACCTAATGCACTTTAGCCCCCACCGACTTCTCGGCAGATGCTGAGGAACTGCACCTTCCAGACAATTGGCACGCTCGTTAGAAACGAGCTTCGGGGAATCCGGTACTGCGAACATTATGGACTGAACTGGTATGAGTTTTTACGGGCTGGGGAGCGAGTCGCCGCCGCAGTATTAAGCTTTCGTGAAATCTACGTTTTCCACTTGACTACCGCAGGCGTACAACCTACAGTCGTCTTCACTTTTGCTCAGAGGAGAGGCGAGAGTCCTCCCGCGATTGACTCATCCGAGTGACTCCACACAAGCTGATAGGGGGCACAACTAGGCGGAGTTCTCTTTCTTAGGAGTGTAAAAGTGACTCCGCCGGAACAGAGCGAAGTTGAGCCTCCGGTGCAATAAGAAGTGATAACAGGTGTTACATACAGCGGTGATGCCTTGCCTGCGCGGCGGAAATGACCGATCGAGCTTGCTTGCAATAGAAATCTTATGAAGCACAAACCCTGGTGCACCGCTCTGCTCACAATCTTCCTGATGGGGCTCGTGAACTGTACATCGGGAGATCGCCTCCCTCCTGTCGGTTCCACGGTTGAAGCGATAACCGTGACGAGCGGAACGCCGCAAAGCCACGCAATTGACGGGGCTTTTGTGGCACCCCTGGCGGTGACCGTAACGAAGAGCGGATCTCTGGCGAGTGGGGTGGCAGTCACCTTTACCGCACCGACCACAGGTGCCAGCGGCACATTTGCCGACACCGGCACTAAGACTACTACTGCGACCAGCGATGCTAACGGATCGGCAACCGCGGCGGCTTTCACCGCGAACGGAACTGCGGGCGCATATACAGTTACGGCCACCTCATCGGGAGCGCAGGCGGGTGCTACTTTCAATCTCAGCAATACTACCGGCGCGCCGGGTGCGATCACCGCTGTGAGTGGAACGCCGCAGAGCTCCGGCGTCGGCACCACTTTTGGAGCCCTCCTCGTCGCCAAAGTTGTGGATAGCGGCCAGAACCCCGTGGGGAACGCGATAGTAACGTTTCTTGCTCCGGCGACGGGAGCCAGTGGAACATTTGCCAACACAGTTAACAACACAACAACTGCGACCACCAACGCCGCCGGTCTGGCCACCGCTTCGGCATTCACAGCGAATGGAACGTCCGGCGCAGATATGGTTATGGCTACCGTGAGTGGAGTGCCGGTTCCCGCCACTTTTAATCTCACGAACTCAGGAGGTGCAATCGCATCGATCATGGCTACCAGCGGCACACCACAGAGCACGCTAATCAACACCGCCTTCCCGGCTCCGTTGGTTGCGACGGTGCTTGATACTAGCTCCAAGCCAGTCAGCGGAGTGTCGGTAACGTTTAGTGCTCCCATCACCCCCGCAAGTGGTACGTTCTCGAATGGAACGACTACAGAGACGGATACGACCGATGCGACGGGAAAGGCAGCCTCAAGCGTATTCTCGGCGAATGGCACAGCAGGTGCTTACACGGTGACGGCTACAGTAGCAGGGGTTTCGACGCCGGCAAATTTCAGCCTGACCAACTCGTCGACTGTGGTGACTTCTAAGACCTATGTGTTCTATTTGAGTGGCGAAGAATACCCTAACGCGTTTTCTTATGGCCTGGCGGGTGCGGTTCAGATCGATTCGACTGGCAATGTGTTGGGCGGCGAGCAAGACTACAACGACGGTGCCGGAGTCATCTCCAGCGACACAATCAATACTGGTGGAGGTCTAATTGTGAACGAGACCACTGGCCAGGGAACACTGACGCTGATTACAAACAACCCCAGTCGAGGGGTCCAAGGTACCGAAACATTAGGTGTCCAATTTGTGAACGTGAACCATGCGCTCATCGTTCAGTTCGATGGGACGGCGACTTCCAGCGGGAGCCTGGACATGCAGACTCTGCCCGCGACGCTAAGCGGGGGCTATGCATTCACTCTCGCCGGACTGGATCCCAACCAATCTCCGGTTGCGTTTGGGGGGGTGTTCACAATCAGTGGGACCACTTTAAGTGGAAGTCTCGACACGAATGATGGCGGAACTGTGACGGTAAACACGTCACTGAGTGGTACGCTGACACCAGTGGACAGCCATGGGCGAGGCACGATCACTACTAACAGTATCTACAGCACCTCGGTCACCCTAAATTATTACGTCGTAGGACCGGAAGTATTAAGGATCATCGACGTGGATACTAGCACTTTCGATTCGGCCATTGGCTCGGCGTTCGGCCAGGGAGTAAACGCTACCGGTGCCACGAATGCGTCCCTCGGGAGCTCTGTGTTCGGCATCGCTGGCGACTCCCCAAGCACCTTCGTCGAATTCGCGGCCGCCGGCATGTTTTCTACGAACGCCTCGGCCGCCACGTTCTCGGGCTTCGCAGATGATGAGGAATTGTACAATCAAGTCCCGGCATCCTCCCAGATAACCGGCGTTTATACCATTGGCAGCAATGGATATGGCAATCTGACCATTACTTCCGGAACCCTGGGAGATATAAACACTTTAGGAGTTTACATGACAGACCCGAGTCTCAACCTGATCGATCCGAATAACCCAACCGGTGGATCAGGAGGAGGGCTAGTGGCTGACATGGATCCGAACCCTACGCTTTCTGGCGGCGTCGGGATTCTGCTTCCCCAAACCAATACCTCCACTGCTAGTTTTACCGGGAATTATGCCTTCGGAGGCCAGGACTTCAACGTTCTCAGCACAACTGGTGAGTTTGACTTTGTTGGACTCGGAACCGTTACGGGAACGGCTCCGACCCTCTCGTTTTCAGGAACTGGCCTAATTAGCGATCCATTCACGACCTTGGGCGCTCTGCCAACCAACCCCCCTGGGGTTCCGTTCTCGGGAACTGCGGTACCTGACACCAACAATCCCGGACGCTACACCATGTCTCCGCTTCAAGTTACACTCGGCACTAACCCACCCTTCAATTTGGTCATCTACCAGGCAAGTGGAGGGCAGTTACTCTGGCTGAACGACGATGCTAACAGCGTATTCCTTGGGTCGTTGGAGACAGAGGGCACGTTGACAGGACTACCGGCAGCAAGAAAAGGTAGAGGTAACGCTCCCGCGAAGCCGAAACAGTAGCAGCACGCAAAGGGTAGCCGGTTCTATTTGGAGCACGTCTCCTGGTTGGCTCGGGAGCTAGAGCCGCGGCGAATTCTTCCTTTTCACTTCTGACCTAGATTCGTTTCCGAGTTCTGGGTTGAGCTTTGTCCCCCCTGTGGCGATTCACTGTTAACGGGTCGGCTTAGAAGCGGCCGGTTGGGACTTGTCATCATTCCTGAGTCAGTACTAGGATCGTAGACAAACTGCCATTGGTTGTAATGGTCTTTGTTGTTGAATACGCGGATCGACTTACTCCTGCTGAAACTCGCAACCCCAATAATTGCAATACCGCCCGTATCTTCGCTCGCGCCAGAGGAGTCGGCTTCTACCGGCGGCAGCTCTGTGGCGGTCTCGACCTGGTTCGATGCGGTCTGTGAGGTGTTGATCGGATTGCTGACCGGCACACCCTGTGTGTCGATAGCCTCCTCCGTCTGGCGTCCCTCTGGCACCACTACCGCAGTGGTGTCTTCCGCGATTAGTATTCTTGGCTTTGGGGAGGCTCCACTCGTCGCTGAAACTGAAGCGCCGCTCGCATTGAAGGTTTCGAGATCCCCATAATGCAACAAATTGAAGTCTTTTCCTGTAATCGGGTCTTTGTAGCGCTTTCGCAAGAAACGAATGTTGTTGGAATTCTCGAGTTGCTCCACACTATTCGGATAGCGGCCAAACATCTTTACATACCTGCGCACCGCACGCGAATATTCCAAACCGCGATGAATAAGTTCCTTTTCCCGGTCGCGCTTAATCTGAACTTCAATTCTTCCGATCATTGCGAGAAGGCTTATCGACAGCAACGAGACAGAGAGGAGTAAAGCAAGCAGGACATAACCGCCTTCCCTCCGATCTTTATGGAAGACTACTTTCATAAACTGGCGTGAACCCCATTAGGTAGTGGCATAGCTATTTCCTCCGGGCTCTTCGAGTCAACTCGAAGGCTGCGATTTACCGGCGCTGCGCGGCACGTATTCTGTAACCTTCGACTCACTATTCAGATAATTCAACAACTCTCTGCACTCCACATAGTCGGGATTGGCCTTAATAGCATCTTCCAGTATCGATGTAGATTGAGTACCCCTCCCCCTGGCGCGCAAAAGTACAGAAAGCGTCAAATATGATCCCTGTGACGGTTCAGTGGAAAGAGAGCGCTCGAAATCCGCTATCAGCTTGTCCACCATTGGCGGGTCAAAGTCGGTTGCTCCCCGAACATTCATCAGCGCTTTCGGATAGTCCTTCGATCGAAGATATGCAAAGCCGAGATTCAGAAAAGCGGACGTGCGGAATTTTCGATCATCAGGGCTCAGATGGGTATGATTCGTTAATTCCACGACTCGTCCAAACTCCTGCATCGCCTGGTCTATCCGCCCCTGCGCCGCGTAACAGGCTCCCAAGTTCACATGGGCTGTAGTGTCGTCGGGATCGCGGCGCGTGATGTTGAGGAGGTGAACCAGCGCCTGGTCGGTCTCTCGCGACATAACTAAGGCGTTGGCGAGCTGCTTTTCAACTTGCAGGTTGCCGTCCGTGATGCGCAGCGCTTGCGTCCAAATCGTTGCGCTGTTTTGCCAATAACCAATCTGTTGAGAGGTCAGCAGGCAAAGTGCCGCCAACGCGATCGAGGCGATACCCCACCGCATTGTGCCTACACGGCGCTGGTCGAATAAATCGAAAGCACCCCAAACAATGAGCCCGAACAATCCTATCAACGGAAGGTAAACATAACGATCCGCCATTGCCTGATCTCCCACCTGCACAACGCCGATGACAGGCACCAAAGTACCAAGGAACCATAGCCAACCAACCAGGAGGTAGGGACGAGTTACGCGCTGCCTCCATGCCACGATACTGACGCCGCATAAAAATATAAGGGCTAGAGCGGGCTTCCAAAGAGGAATCGAAATCCCAGCTAGCGGATAAAACACCGAGAATCCGGAAGGCCAAAGTGTCCTTACCGTGTAGATCCCATAAGACTGCAGTGCATTCTCCACGCGCGTAGCGAGCGAGAATGTCTGTAAAGACCGTAGAGCGCCGCCCGATCTCTGAGCCCACACCGTAATGACACAACTGACTGCTGACAGCGCAAGCAGCGGAACTTTTTCTACCAAAAGCCGCCACAACGGCCGTTGCGGAATGGAAAGCCGTGAAGACCCACTCGTCCATTTCGCGACGCGCTGCAGCGGCCAATAGTCAACCAACAAGAGCACGAAAGGTAAAGTAACCGCCATTGGCTTGGATGCCAAAGCCAAAACAAAAATACCCACCACCGCCGCCAGCCGTTTTAATTTGGGATTTCGAGCGTACCAGGCGTAAGCGCCCAGGGTTAGTAAATAAAAAAAGGTGCTCAGCAAGTTCTTGCGCTCTGCGACCCACGCGACCGACTGTACATTAAATGGATGCCACGCGAACAAGGCGGCAACGAGAAAGCTGCGCCCCACCATGCCAGTGGCATTTTGGAGGAGCAGAAACAAGAGCAGCACATTCAGGATGTGAGTAACTAGATTGTCGATGTGGTGGTAGCTGGCGTCCAGACCAAACAATTGGCAATCCCAGGCGTGCGACAGCCACGTCAGCGGATGCCAGTTAGCCTGTTCGCTTGCGGTCAGAGACCAGCGGACGGTTTCCCAGGTCAGACCTGCCGTTACATGCGGGTTGTCGAGAACGTAGTCCTTATCGTCGTAATTGATGAAGTCATGCGTGCGTACTGGACTGTAAAGAAGACACGTACCCAAAACGAGGAGTAAGCTCATTGCGGCCAGTACGCGGTGTGGTTTCGGCGAGCTAACAGCCTCGGCCTTGCCAGAACGCTCGCGAAGACGACGTATCGTTCGTTCTCGCATCGTTGACTTTTCTCCTGTCACCCTTAGTCCGGGCACCAGCAAGCGGTCAGATACCTCTCTTCACTTTTCTTTTACCGCAACGGTGGTGGGCGCTCCGGCTTCGGGCAATGCGCGAAGGGAGCTGTACATCCAATCCATTACCTTATTGTGGTTTCTGGCCGCATTGAACTCCTCCGGGGTGTTATAGATTGCCACGGAAGCCCCTGCGGGAACTGCCAGGCGCAATTTTTCTTTCGCGACTCTCGGAGTGGTGTTATCAAAGGTCGCATCTTGCAGGCGAATTCTCTTCGCCTGAACCTTTGGCAACCAGTCGACCGGATCCAGTGCCGTCACTTTCCTTAGGAATTCGGGCTTCACATAATCGGCGCGCTCATCTTTAGGCACAAACGGAGATGTCGCAAACCACGTGGGCCAGTCTCCCCACGGCGCCACCAGGTCCAGCACCTTAATGCGCGGATCAACGGCGGAAGCGAGAATCGCAACGCTCGAGCCCGACCCCTCCGTGAACATTCCGACACGGTTCGTATCAAGATCGTCGCGCGTGTTGAGGTAGTTCAGGACCATCTGTACGTCGTGAGCTGATACAGCCAGAGACTCCTGTAGCTCGCTAACAAACCATTCGCGCATTGGACGGTCGTGATAACGGTGCCCGGTCAATGCAGTCACAAAGCCCACTGCGGCGAAGCCTTCCTTAGTCACAGCTCTTTGCCAGGCTTCGTTCTTGAAATCGTCTGTGTCGGTAGGGTAGCTATAAAGATAGAGAATGACCGGAGGCTTTTTGACTCCCTTCGGCTTTATCACGTATAGATCGAGTGGATCCCCAAAGCGCCACTGCACCTGCGACAATTCCACCGTGTATCCGGGATAATCGTTAACGAACCCGACGAGTGGAGGCATAGCCCTAAGCTTACTTGTGCTTAGCCCAGGCGTGGTCCAATCTTCCATGACACCTACGAACCGCGTGTCAGCGGGATTGGCAATGGGGGGTGACGCTGGCAGAAACTGCGCTGCACACATTTGCGCTGTCGATAACAGAATAATTCCGAGGGCTAAAATCTTTGCAGGGATAAACCACGAAAGATTGCGGTACATCGCTTTTCTCCAGATTGTCGAAGTGTTGCTGGTTGAACTTTGGCGGGTCTTACTCAGTTGATCCAAGTTTTGCTCGCCTGCATTATGCAGGAAAGGCTATGGCAAGAAAAGGGGCGAACCATTAAAAAATGGTCCGCCCTTTGTTAATTTTTGGTTAACGTCAGTGACTGGTGGGAGCGAAGCTGCACTCGACGCCAGGAGCGCTGTGAATCAGACCAGTGGTGCTGTCGCTTTCCTTGATCGGATTCGCGGTGGTGCCTGGCAGGAAGTGCTCAATGCAACCAGCAACATCGCCGCCTACATCACCCGTGGCGGAGTCGTTTACTGGGGGTTTGCCAATGAGTGCTCCAGCGTTGTCAACCTGCTGATAGTGCGAGCGCAGGAGTTGCAGGCCAGGATCACCGGGGAAACCTGTGGAGGTGTTAGCCGCGACCACTACGACCGGAACGAAGTCCGGCGTATTGATAGCAGCGTAGGCTTGCGATGCCAAAACCAGGTTCTTCACGTTGGCAAGAGCCACTCCATCGCTGATGAGGCGAAGGATGGACCATGCCCGGTATTGGCCGCTGCGCAGGTTCGGGAAGGATAGACCGCCTTTCCAAATCTGGTCTTCGCGGCAAGGGAATTTGTTGGCGCAGCCCGTCAACGGTGTGTCAGCGGCGCTGGGAATTTGGCCAACGGTGGTGTTCGGCTGTCCGGGATCAATCGCAGTTCCACCAGCGGTAGATATGTAATGGTGGAAAATTCCGTCAACCCCGTTCAGCTTCAGATAACGGCAGCTGCCAGGAGTGCATTTGGCATCGGACGCGGCTTTCACGTTGCCGTAGCTGAAGAAGGCGTAGGCGATGGAGTCATTGGTGGTGTCGGTAACCGTACCTTTATCGATCACGTGGCTGGTTCCGATACCGCGGATGCGTTTGCCGCCGCCTGCGGGGCAGGCCTGGCTCAGAGGATTGCCGCCGGAGCTGGTGACATTGAGATACGCTTCTTGGCTCGTGCCCGAGAAGTCGGGATAAGCGAAGATATTGTACTCAGTGGTGTTATAGGTGCCAGATAAGGGCTCGCGGAGCCAAACATCGATGTTTCCGGCGGTTCCACCTAAGGTGGTGCCATCGCATCCGGCGCCAGTGTTTGCGAACAGAGCTTGCAGTTGGGCATCCGACACTTCGGTAACGCTGTTAAGTGCACCGCTGACGCCCACGTGGGCAATCGGAACGATCGGTGCAGCTCCGGTAGGAACCGTGGTGGTGGCGGAGACGACGGTCTTTCCGCTGTAGGGATCCGTTCCGCTCACGTTGAAGGCCAAGATGTGAGCGGTGGAGCCGGTGAGGTCTGAAATATCGCCCCCTGAGAGATGGGCGAGGTCGTTGGTTGTCGGGCAAACACCCGAGGCATTATTGGGGTTGTAGCCCAAACCCTTCATCTGTGCATTGAGAGTACTTGGCGCTGCCGAGTTTGCGCGGCACATCGCGAACAGGCCGTCTTCTGCACGGACGTCCGTGGCTGCCGCACTCACGAGCGGGCCAGTGGCGGCTGTGAACAGATTTTGGATGTTGGTCGTAGGCGTGGAATCCGAGCTGCCGTCGGGCCAAACCGAGATCGCGTTTGCGGCAACCGGAAAGGCGCCGCCGCCGGTGTTCACGTTGCAACGCGGTTGACCATAGTAGCAACGGTCTCCGACAACTGAATCCACTTTAATGTAAGCGACAAAGTTAGGAGCAGCGCCAGCTGTCGTGGTATGGCTGTCCCACACGATCCAGATTGTGTTGACGTCGGAAGCGGTCGTTCCGCCCTTGAACGTAGGGCGAGTGTCGTTGGTTTGGAAACCGTTGGAGGAAGTGTAGTGGAAGCATGGCTTAATCAAGCCAGCCATGCAATTTCCACTGTTGTATGCTCCTAGCGCTGCAGACTGCCAAATCGCCGAAGAGCCCGCAATGATGGCCTTGGGGGTGGCAACTTGAGCCTGTGCTGTCGGCGCCATGGCTGCAATCGCGCTCAACAGGGAGATCGCGAAAACTGATCGAATATGCAACATAGTCGATGTTCCTTTCCTGGTGATTGGATAAAGTGATCTGGGAACACGCGCAGACTGCCCGCACGCGCAAGGTACCGAGTCGTAATGCAGACGGGTCTCTTTGTGAGTAAGAAACACGCCTACTTAGGAGTTTTTCCCTTCAAGTTTGATCAAGAAGCAGTTGGAATATATGGTCGCGGTCATGCGAAGTCAAATTAAGATTCAGCGACAAATAGGGCATAGTTTATTCATGATCTTTTAACCTCGACGTAATTGATGTCCTGTAGTATCTACGTTCTCGATCCAAGCCAACTTTCCCAGGTACTCAGTTCATCGAGGTGAATGTGCTGCATTTTCGCATGCCTTTGGTCGTTGTCGCTGCTATTGGCCTGATGGGCTTTCTTCTGCCCGCACGACTTCATGCTCGCGGCCAGGAATCGGCGAAAGTTCTGCCAGCCCAAGGCTCCATCTCGGGCACAGTGATGGATCAGAGCGGCGCCGTGATCCCCGAGGCAAAGGTGGTATTGAGTCACGGGACAGAGCCCGCGCGTGAGACAAAAACTGACGACAAAGGCGTGTACTCCTTTACAAGGCTGGAGGCCGGAACCTATGACGTTTCGGTAACGGCTCCAAATTTCGCAGTGCAGAATTTGACTTACATTACGTTGGCTGCGGGCCAGAGCCTGACTGTCGATGCCACGCTCATGCCACAAAGCACCCAGAACCAAGTGAATGTGGAAGCTCAGGGCGCTGCGCAGGTGGAGGTGGAAAACGCCACTGTTTCGGGCACGATTACTCAAAAAGAAGTGGTCGCGATCGGCCTCAATGGGCGGAATTTTACGCAACTTGTCGCGCTCGCACCCGGGGTGAGCAATCAGACCGGCCAAGATGAAGCGAAAGTGGGAGTGCAGGGCAGCGTGAAGTACAGCGTGAATGGTGGCCGGGTCGAATACAACACCTTCGAAGTCGATGGTAGCGATGTGCTCAACACCGGACTGAATGGAGCCGCAAGCACCTTGATGGTTTATCCAAGTCTGGATGCGATCCAGGAAGTGAAGGTATTGACCTCAAACTACGGTGCTCAATACGGACGCACTGCATCGGGCACGGTGCAGGTCACGACGAAATCCGGCGGGGCTGCGCTGCACGGAAATGTATATGACTTCATCCGCAACGAGGCCTTCAACTCGCGCAATTATTTTGATATCACAAGCTCTAAGGCCCCGCTCTACCGCCGCCAGGATTTCGGTGGCACTCTCGGTGGGCCGCTGACCATCCCGCACGTCTATAACCCTGATAAGAGCAAGACCTTTTTTTTCTTCTCGGAAGAGGCTCGCCTGGAAAAGACGCCGAATGCTTATAACCAGGCCGTGCCTTCGCTGAAGGAGCGGGGCCTGGTCATGACCGCACAAGGTGTGCGGCCAAACTTAGTTCCCGGTGCGAATGGAAGCGTCATTCAGGACTTTGACTTTAGCGATGTGTGTCCATTGCTTTCCGGTTCCTCGTCCTTCTCTCGCCAGCAATATCCCGACTGTCCCTCGATAGTTGGTTCGAATGGCTTACTCGATCCTCTGCGCCATCTCAACCAAGCCGCTCCTTCGCCCGTGGGCATCGATAAGAATGCCCTGACTCTTCTGAATGCAAACCTGATACCACTTCCAAACTCACCGACAGGCTGCAACTATAGCGTCCCAAGCCCCGACCCCACCGATCCTAACCATTGCTACGATGCGAGCGTTTCTCCTTCCACGTACTGGCGGGAGGAGCTCTTCCGGATCGACCACAACCTAACCTCGAAGCTGAAGGTTTCGTTTCGTTATGTTCATGACGCATGGGACACGACCGTATTGACGCCGCAATGGGCAATTTTGCGTACCACGAACCCAAGCGCGGGAACCTTTCCTACAGTACAGAACCGTTTCACCGGGCCAGGCACGAACCTGGTAGCCAGGCTGACGCATACCATTTCGCCGACATTGCTTAATGAGCTTACCCTGAGCTATACGAATTCCACCATAACCCTCGTCGATCAAAATGGCCCCGGCGGAGCAGTGTTCCAGCGCAACCCCTCGCTGGACCAACCGCTGGTCGCTGATACTTCCAATCCCAGTGAGTGCAACCCGGCAATCAGCGTGGACCCGATAACGGGCATTCCGCAGTGCGCGATGGGTTACATCTTTAACAACGGTTTTGGCGGAAAAATGCCGGGAGTTGAAATTCTGGGAACGAATGCGGCATACGGCGGGCGCGGCTTCGCCGCCGATCCCTCCTACATGCCCTGGGGGCACACTAATCCTACCAATTCCTTGCGCGACGACGTCTTCAAGTCCATCGGTCATCATACGCTTCAGTTCGGAACCCAGTATCTATATTCGCAGCGTAACCAGACCAACAATGCTATTGGCGCGGCGTCCGGTGAGTTGCAGGGGTTCTTGACGTTTAGCAATCTGACTCATAGTACCGGCAACGCGTTTGCCGATTTTCTGCTGCAGAATGATACATCCGGCACTCCGCAGTCGTTTATTCAAAGTTTCAGTCAGGATTCGGCGCAGCACCGGTATTACCAACGTTTTCAGATCGGGGAGCCCTATTTCCAGGACGACTGGAAAGTTACCAGCCGCCTAACCCTGAATCTGGGCTTGCGGGTCAGCTTGTTCGGTACGTATCAGGAAAAAAACAAGAACGCCTGGAACTGGGTAGCAGGAAAGTTCAATTCGTCGCGGTTCGCGGTGGATCCGTGCTCAGGAGTGCTCCTGAACAAGAGCGTGTCGTCGGTGCTCACTTGCAATGGAGTGTCCGCGATGGGTGCCCCCGTGGCCTTCCATCCGGGTACCTTCCAGATTGATCCCGGAATCATAAGCGACTTAGGCCTCGTGCAGTGCGGAGTAAATGGTACGCCTGCCAGCTGCATGACAGGCCACCTATTCAACCCGGCGCCACGCGTTGGTTTTGCCTGGGATCCCAAGGGCGACGGGAAGACTTCGATTCGCGGCGGTTATGGCATCTTTTTTGAACACGGCACTGGAAACGAAGCCAACACCGGTTCGCTTGAGGCAAGTTCGCCATTGGTACTGAGCATGACTCAACCTCTTCCCCTGAGCTACCCATGCATCGGTAACGTTGGTTATGGGCCTACATTCAACCCCACATCCAACCCTTGTGCCAACGGAGTGAGCACTCCTCCACCGGCGGGATCGGTCTTTCCCCTTAACGTCACCGCAATCCCGACGAAAGCCGTATGGCCCTATGCTCAGCAATGGAGTTTCGGAATTCAACGCAGTATGCCGGGAAATATTCTCACCACCATTGCCTATGTTGGAAGCAGGGGGACGCACCTGACCTTGGAGCGCAATCTCAACCAGTTGCACGCATTGCCTTTGAGCGAGAATCCCTTCGGTCCAAACGAGCCCCTAACTTTGGCCGATTGCACGGTTCCTCCGGGAGGTTTGACGGGCTTGCCCGGCGACGGCACTACGCCCTTTCTTCTTCAGAACGGAACCCTCGTCAGCGCGCAGAGTCCAGCGTACGTGCACCTGCAGGCGGCCTGCGCCAACCCGAAGACTCCCAATGTGAATTCGCTGCCTCATCCTTACCGGGGTCTGGGACAGGTACTCTCTCTGGAGAACGTGGCTGTCTCCACCTATCACGCGTTTCAGGCAACCATGCGTCGAACCAGCGGGCCGCTTACTCTTGGAGTTTCTTATTCGTATAGTCACTCGATTGATAATTCTTCAGACCGCAGCGACCCGGTACTAGTCGACTCCTACAATCTGGCTGGAAATCGGGCAAGTTCGAACTTTGATGAACGCCATCTCCTCAACATAAGTTACATCTATAACTTGACCGAGCTAGGCAAGCGTGTCCAAATGTGGACCGGTGGGCACGCCGGAGACCCGACGGGCGATGGACAAGATGTGCCTGAAAGGCCATCTCGTGTCATGCGAGTGGTCACCGAAAATTGGGAAGTGGAAGGAGTCACACTGTATCAATCAGGCACACCATTCACCGTAATCAATAGCGCGGGTAACACTGGGATTTCGCTGACGGACAACGCCGGGGTTGATAGTAACTTTGGCATCGCGGCTTCCTACCCTGACGTTTTGCGGGGACAGCCCAAGGGTTTTGACAATCTTCAAAGCTTCGGCCCTCTTCTGGGTAGCCCTTCACAGTTTGTAGCTCCGCGCGGACTGACTTTCGGCGATGCGGGCAGGAATTTTATGAATAATCCCAGCCGACTAAATTTTGATTTATCTCTGTTAAAGCATTTCAAGCCGACAGAATCCAGCGAATTGGAATTCCGCGCTGAGGCTTTCAACGTTTTCAATCATACCGAGTACCGTATTTACGATCCTGACAATCCTGCAGGTACAGGCAATAACGTGATCAGTTGTTACGGTGGCCCTCTGTATTCGGCGGGGTTTATAGGAAGAGGCGGAGCGGATTGCATTACCGGCGCCAGCTTCCTACACCCGATCGATGCGCATCGGCCTCGCACCATACAGTTCGGCCTGAAATTGAGCTTTTAGAATTTTAGACCTATGAGCAGAGTGAATAGAGATCGAAGTTACAACCGGAGTTCTCGGACCTTTGCTGCAAAGCTTCTTTCCTTGTTTTTCAGTACGGAGGGTTTGGTTTTGCTGTTAGTCACCTTGATAGGCCTGTGGGGCTGTGGCGGAAGTTCTTCTAATAGCTCCTCCAGTAACACCGGAGCGCTTGCCGGAAACTGGCAGTTCACGTTATCAGCCCCGACGGACGGGTCCTTCAATGGCGGTCCGAATAACGCGGCGTGTGTGGGAACCACGGAAGGAGCGCCGATTCCTGTCTGCTTTAGCGGATTCTTGGTGCCAAACAAGGCCTCGGTAAGCGGACAGCTTGCCTACACCATATCGACTCCGGCCATTCCCTCCGCGATCTTGTGCAGTGGATCGGCAGTAACTACCGGAACAGTTGACGGGCAAAACGTGACACTAACTGTCGGGGCCGCGTCGCAGACATTTAGCTTGAGCGGAACTCTGAGCAGTGATGGTTCCACCATGACGGGTACTTATAAAACGGTCGCCACGCCAAATTGCGGCACCGCTCAAACCGGATTGCAATGGAGCGCAAGTCTGATTCCGCCACTTAGCGGAACGGTTCAAGGCACGATTCACAGTAACGGCGGAGCTGGTCCTAGCAATCCTGCCGCGGGTCAAGATTTTGCGGTAACAGGTGTTCTTAATCAAGGACCCAACACAGGAGCTAATAATGCTACGGTCACCGGCACCCTGAATTTCCAGGGATATCCATGCCTGGATACAGCTTCAGTCAATGGTCAAATCAGCGGCAGGTCTGTGATTCTGCAATTGATCGCTGCGAATGGGTTGAATGTGGGTCAGATTGGTGCGGCCCCCAATAGTCCAACCACTCCCACAAATCAAGGATCCGTGACATTTCAGAGTTCGACAGCCGGCGGCTATATTCTGCAGGGATTGCAGGGGCAGCCAGGCTATGGAGTGAGCACGAAGTCGTGCCCGGGCGGCACATCCGCTTCCTCAGACTCCGGCTACATCTGCCTTGCTTTGGGAACTTCCACTGCGTGCGCGCAGCCACTCTTGATAACTCCCGCCTTGCTCACGTTCCCGGCGCAGCCCGTTGGGTCTCCGGCAACCAGCCAGACGATCAAGCTCTCAAACCCCGGAGCCTCAGGGGCAACCTTGAATAACCTTACGATCGGGGCAAGTGGATCGACTCTCCCGATCGTCTCCGTTGGCGATTTTAACAGCGTACCGAACTTCACTGAACAGGACAACTGCAGTTCAACTCCTGGAGCGCCATTCTCGCTCGGGCCGCAACAAAGTTGCCTGATCACCATATTCTTTTCGCCGGAAGAAAGCTGCCGGTGGATTCCGGCGTCAGCATCGCAGCCGTTGGCTGGAGCAGCCACCCCTTCCCAGTGTCCGCCTTTTTTCTCTCTTCAATCCGCGCAGCTACCATCGCCGCCTGCGCTATCGGCGATACTTCAAGTTAATTGCCCTGACTGTAACCCCATCACAAATGATAACAATACCGCGTTTGATGTCCCTATAACTGGACTCGGCGAAAGCGCGATTCAACCTTCCACGCCCGAGCTTGACTTCGGGCCGGAGGATGCTACCTTGAAGGAGGTAAGCCCGCCTCAATCGGTTACATTTACCAACAAAGGCAGCTCCCCGGTTCAGATTTTGCCGGCAATGGCTACACCGCCGTGTGGAAGTCCGGGTTCAAACCCTACTTTATTCCGACCCTCAAGCCCAGGTACTGTTCCTGGAATTCAAGTAGTGACCAATACAATCAATCAGTCCTCCTCTAGTACTTCCATACAGTACCAATGTGATCTCGACATCAAAGGCCAGAAGCCGAATTTCAACATAGTTTCCGACGGTTGTTCCGGCACATTGTTAACCCCGCAGCAGTCCTGCACCGTTGGCATTACATATGCTCCGCAGCCGAATGAGGCGGGTGGCAACCTCGATTATTTTTTGCAGCTCAACACACTGCAGTGCACGAGCACGATAACCACAGATTGCGAGATTGACAGCGGACGTTTTCCCGTTGAGTTAAAGTCCGCTGTGGCAAGTCCACTAAGAGTGTCGCCGGGCGCGGACCTTAATTTTGGCACGTGGCCAACCGGCCAAACCGCTTACCCGCCACTGAATATCACGCTATCCAATGACAACCAGATCGCAAATCCGCAACCGATTATTATTCAAACGATAACGCCGAAAGGCGACTACGCCGAGGCCGACAATTGTGGATTTTCTTTGGCTGCGGGTAGCAGTTGCATCATGACGATCACGTTCACCCCGAAAGTCACAGGTTTCGATCCGGGGTCCATCACGATTACTTACAACACCACTTTTTCCCAAGTTATCTCTCTCCGCGGTTTCGGGCAGTAATGGAGGGGGAGTGTTTGTGGCAGGAATATTTCAGTTTTAAGTTAAGAGGGAGACTGGTTGTGGCAATTAGGCGATGGAGTTTGTTCCTTTTTTGGGGAGCGATATCACTTTCGGCTGGATGCGGGGGCGGTACAACCGTTAACGTACATAATCCCCCCGCGCCAACGACGTCTACCGTCTCCATTGCTTTTCAGCCCACACCACCTGGCTCCCTCGTTTTTGGAGGGACTACTCCCGTGACAGCGGTTGTGACCAATGACCCGACTAACTCCGGAGTGGACTGGACTCTCACCTGCCAGAATCCGTCCGGTTGCGGCTCCCTCAGTTCTCAACATACCGCTAGCGGCCACGCTACAGTCTACACGCCACCCGGGGCGCTAGCCTCGAACACACAAGGCGTTAGCATTTTTGCTTTCGCGACCGCCGACCACACTAAGAATGTAAACACGGCGCTCACGATTACCGGGTTTGCCGCGTTCTTGAAGGCAGGTACTTACATTATAGAAACGACCGGCTTTTCCCAAGCCCAGATTCCTTACCAGCGGGTAGCCGCGATCACACTCGATGGTAACGGCAATGTCACGGGAGGCGAGGAGACTCTCAACTTCGTGAATCCGAATACCAATCTGTACTCATCGGTTGCCGCTACCATCACGGGAGGAAGTTACTTTATCGGACTCGATGGGCGCGGCACCCTCACCATTAATACGCCGCTGGCTCTGAGCCTCGGACAGCAAGTCGCGCAGCAGGATGCCGAAACATTCAGCTTGGTGGCTTTGTCCAGTTCGCAGGCGCTACTTACGAAAACGGACATCACTCCCCCCACCACAAACGAATCCTCGGTCGGAACCATGGATCTCCAGACCCCAGGGACGCAGACTATCACTGGGGGTTACGCATTCGTTGTCCGGGGTTCCACCGTCGCAGTTCCTCCGTTCGGAGTTTCGCCAATGGCATTTGGGGGCGTCTTAAATATTAATGGGCAGAGTATCTCTGGAGCTGGCAGCAAATTCGATGAGGTTGTTGGTGGCAGCGGTGTAGTGACTCCTAGTTCATCAGTTTCCGGCTCGGTAACCACGCCGGATCCCTTAGGCAAGTTTCAAATTAACCTTACGACCGACTTTGGGGCTCAAACGTTCGCGGGTTTTGCCATCGATGCCTCCCATCTGAAAATAATCGAAACGGACGGCACGATCGGCATAACGGCGGGTGTCGCGATCGGTCAGGGATCATCGACCGGGACATTTTCAACCTTTTCGGGAAGTTATACGTTCGGAGTCTTGGGCCAGGATTCTAGCGGAGGATCGTACCCTACATTGGCTGCTGCGGGAAGTTTCACCGCCGGTAGCGGTTCGCTTACTAACGGAAGCATCGATGAAGTGCAGTCTGGATTGTCAACGCAGGTGAGCGACGGATTTAGCGCCACCTATACCGTAGATCCGAGCGGCCGTGTCGACACTACTTCGTCCTTCACGTTTGCGAATCCAAACAACGGCACCGGGCCGGAGTTGGTTTTTTATCTGACGGGCGGCGGCAGCCCAGTACTAGTCCTCGATGCTGATACAACACCCAGCCTCAACTCGTCCGAACTGGGCGTCGCGACGGGCCTGGCTTATTCAAGCGCCGCCGGAGCCACCTTCTCCGGAGACTACGGGCTCAGCTTCACGCAGAGCTTCGTTGGAACCGAAGGTGATGCCACTGGGCAGATCTGTGTGAATGGGAGTTCGGTCACATGCCCGCTACCTACCGGCATTCCCAATACTCTGTTTGGAACAATAGATGAGACTTTGGGGTTTTCTCCGACTGGCCCTAGCGCCCTGACGGACGGGTTTCAGGATTCGGCTACCAGCGGACGCCTGACTGGCACATTGTCTGATGGCAACGTTTTTTTCGTTAATCCCCTCTCCGTGGCGTACTACCTTATAGATTCCGACCATGGCTTCTTCGTGGAAACCGACGGCGGGACGGGTGAAGCGAATCCTGGATATCTGACTTTCGGGTACTTCGCGCGTCGTACGCCCGTTTGTACAGGGTGTCCGTAAGTATCTTGCGCTTCTTCTCCATCCTCGTCGTGTGGGGAGCAACGGCTCTTACAGCAATGGCTGAATTGAACGAATTCATTTTGAGGAGATCCATGATGAAGCAAGTGACGGCATTGATGCTGTTTCTATCCCTGACAGGCGTGTTGTCGGCGCAGACTCAGCAGAATAAAACAACTTCTGCCGCGACGACGCCGCGAAAAAAAGTGGCGAGCGGAAGCAGCCAATCGGTTGCCGCTCAGCTTGAGGTTTTGAGGAAAGCGATTGAGGCGCAGCAACAACAGATTCTGCATCTGAACGACCAGGTTCAGATCCGCGACCAGCAAATTCAGCAACTGCAACAGGCTGTGCAGCAGACACAACAGCAGAGTCAGGCTGCGGCTGCTCAAGCACAGTCCAAGGTAGATGCGGCGGTGGCTCAGTCTGCCGATCAGTCCCAGACAGTGAGCGTCCTTAAAACCGACGTCGCGGACTTAAAGGCGACCACAACCAATTCCGCCTTGAGTCTACAAGATACCCAAAAATCCATTCAGGATGTAGCCCATCCCACAGCCCTTCACTACAAAGGAGTCGCGATTACGCCAGGCGGATTCGCCGCGGCAGAAACCGTCACTCGCACCCGGGCTAACAGCGCAGACATCAATACACCGTTGAACAGCATTCCTTATCCCGGCAATTCGCTCTCCACGGTTCCCGAGAATAACTTCAGTTCTCGCCAGAGCCGTCTCAGCCTTTTGGCCGAAAGCAAGGTGGGCAGCGCTAAGCTGACTGGGTACTGGGAAGCGGACTTTCTCGGCACGGGCGTAACCTCGAACAACCGGCAAAGCAATAGCTACGTTTTCCGCCAGCGCGTCATTTATGGACAAGCTGCCTTCGACAATGGCTGGAGCTTCACCGGTGGACAGCAATGGTCTTTACTTACCGAAAATAGGAAGGGAATTCAAAATCGCCAGGAAGCGCCGCCTTTAACGATCGACTCGCAATACAACGTTGGCTTCTCATGGGCTCGGCAATATGGTTTTCGAGTGGTCAAAGACTTCGGAGGTAAGTTCGCCCTCGGCTTGTCTGTGGAAGGTCCGCAGGCAACGATCGGTGGACGGGGTTTCTCAAGTTTGACGACAAATAACATTGCCACAAGCTCGGTCACAACAACTGGGAACACCTTCGTGGATGCGCCCGGTTCCGGCGGCGGCTTATTCAATTTCGTCGACACTACGGGATACTCAATCAACAAGGCGCCTGATTTCATCGTCAAAGCAGCACTGGATCCAGGTTGGGGTCATTACGAAGTGTATGGAGTTCTCAGCGAATTTGGCAGCCGCGTTTACCCCTGCGGAGTTGTAGGCACGAATAAGAGCGACACGGTGGCTCCAGCTTCGCCGACGAGCATTCTCTGCCCAGTGGACGGCTCCACTTCGCCGAGCGCCCTCGGCGCCTTTAACCAAACTCGAACGGGCGGTGGAGTCGGCGCTAATTTCCGCCTGCCGATCATGAGCAAAAAGTTAGAGTTCGAGCTGCAAGGACTTGCCGGCGACGGAGTGGGCCGGTACGGTTCAGCCCAGCTGCCTGATGTAACGTTCCGCCCAGATGGTACGGAAGCTTTGATTCGCACCGCTCACGGGCTTACGGGCCTCGAGTTCCATTCGGCGAAGTTGGATGCCTACGTCTATGGCGGCGCCGAATACGCCGCGCGCGCTGCTTACAACGGCTATAACAATATCACCGTCACGCGAACACCGGCGTTGCCCGCGACCGCAACTACGCCCGCAATTCCCGCCACCGTGACGACATTGTTTTCTAGCAACCATTTTGGTGGCTACGGGTCACCATTTGCTAACAACAGCGGCTGCACAACGGAAAGGCCGCCCAGCAATTCGATTGGAGTCTCACCGACGCTCACTCCTTCAAGCGGTGGCACCTGCGCAGGTGACACTCGCATACTTATGGAAGGCTCTCTCGGATTCTGGTACAAGTTTTACCAGGGCGCGAAGGGCGGCTTCCGCTGGGGCATTCAATATTCTTATTTTTCCAAGAATGGCTGGTCCGGCAACAACAACAACGCTCTCCCAGCCGTCCCCGGCGTTGCCCCAAAGGCAATCGACAATATGGTTTGGACCTCGGTACGTTACTACCTGCCGTAGAACGCTTGTCCCCGGCTTCGGCGCGCTCTCGTGCCGGAGCCGGGTTGAAAGCACTGGAGATCCCAGAGCTCCTTGATGCTCGTTCCAGGCAGCAACCGGAACCCTGCGCTGGTGCTCGATGGCGGCGATATCAGCGGAGCTTTCAATTATCCAAACCTTGGTGCAGGAAGGGCGTACCCGCAAGCCCCTGCGCCTCTTACCTTCGGGGGCAAGTACGGATTTAGCCTGACCCAGCAGAATGGGGGCGAGAGAACGAAGGCACAGGAATGATAACGCCGGATCCGACGGGCGGTACTTTGTCAGGTTCTGTGGATGCCGATCGGGCAGCTTCTTCTGCGGCGCTCGCTAACCCCTTCCCCGGGACGATCGCGCGCCCGCGGACTCCACCGGTCGTTTCGCGGGCACCTTCAACGGGCAGGTATTCGAGTTCTCCCCATTCGCGGTCGACTATTACGTCATCGACCCAAGTCACGGTTTCTTCGTGGAAACGGACCGGGTGAATGCTACTGCGGCCTCCGGCGTAGTCTCCTTCGGATACTACGCCGCGCGAACGCCGGTTTGCGCAACTTCTAGCAAGATCAAGGGACACCTGAGCTAACGTCGCTGACCCTGCAACCATGGCAGCCTAGTCCCCTGACGGTTGCAGCATTTCCTCGTGAGGCATTACCGGAAAAGGGTCGGACATTGCGGCTTTCATTTTGCTCTGCACCTTGGCCGCCGGCGTCTTCCCCGAAGAGAATTGCTCCGCTTCCGTGGATCCTTCTAATGCAGTGGTCGAGGTCATGCCGCCGCTGATCACCTGCTGCACTTGATCGAAATATCCTGTGCCCACGAATCGCTGATGTTTCACCGCCTGATAACCGTGATCGCGTTCGCTGGCAAATTCTTGTTCCTGTAAGCCCGAGTAAGCGGCCATGCCGGTTGCGTTGTAACCTCGCGCCAATTCAAACATGCTCAAGTTTAAGGCGTGGAATCCTGCCAGCGTGACGAATTGGAATTTGTATCCCATGCCGGCTAGTTCTGTTTGGAAGCGTGCGATCGTTTCTTCGTCCAGCTTCTTCCGCCAGTTAAAGCTCGGCGAACAGTTGTAAGCCAACATCTTCTCTGGATACTTAGCATGAATGGCTTCGGCAAACTGGCGTGCTTCTTCGAGATCGGGATGTGATGTTTCGCACCAGAGAAGATCCGCGTAAGGAGCATAGGACAGTCCGCGGGCGATCGCCGAATCGATCCCGCCCCGGATAGCGTAAAAGCCTTCCGGCGTGCGCTCCCCGGTGCAAAACTCACGATCGCGCGCATCGATGTCGCTGGTCAGCAGGTGAGCGCTATCGGCATCAGTTCGAGCCATAATCAGAGTGGGAACCCCCATTACGTCGGCCGCGAGACGAGCCGCCACCAGCTTCTGCACTGCTTCGTTGGTCGGAACCAGAACTTTGCCGCCCAGATGTCCGCACTTCTTCGCCGACGAAAGCTGATCCTCGAAGTGCACACAAGCCGCACCCGCCTCGATCATCCCCTTCATCAGTTCGAACGCATTCAGGGTTCCGCCGAACCCGGCCTCGGCGTCAGCTACCAGCGGCGCAAACCAGGTTTGTCCCGGAGCAACTTTGCCTTCCGCATGATGGACTTGATCGGCGCGCTGCAGGGCATTGTTGATGCGCCGGCAAAGGTTGGGAACACTATCGGCCGGATACAGGCTCTGATCGGGATACATCTGGCCCGCGTTGTTGGCGTCGGCTGCCACTTGCCATCCGCTCACGTAGATTGCTTTCAGCCCTGCCTGCACCTGTTGCACCGCCTGATTGCCGGTGACGGCGCCCAGCGCCTTGACGTAGGCCTCACTCCCGACGAGTTCCCACAAACGTTCCGCGCCCCGGCGCGCGAGCGTGTGCTCAATATGAATCGAACCCCGCAGACGCAACACAGCCTCTGCCGTGTACGGTCGCTCCACGCCTTTCCATCGCGGGTTGTTGGCCCACTCGTATTCCATACACTCTTGGGCGAGGGCCCATTGCGCGATGCTGCCTTCATCGCTGGTGGACGTGCTTGAAGATAGAGTGTTTGTGCATGATGCCGGGGAGTGCTGCGCTGTATTGTTATTTCCGTTATCGTTCGTGGGCATTTGTATTTCTCCTGTAAAAATCGCTTGCTTGGGTGTCATTCGATGTGCAATATATTGAACACAACTTCACTATACTGGCGAAGCGTATGTCAGTTTGACCTGCCGGTCAACCTCGATGTTCAATATAGTGAACATACATTCATTTTATTGGCCGGGTACAGTTTGCTACCATGGGGTCTGGATTTATGGCTGCCTCATCGGATTCTCCCTCAGCTGCGGTCGAACGGGCTCTTGCCATGCTGGAAGCCGTGGCCCAGGAGTCCGCAGGTTTAAGTAATGCCGAGATCAGCCGCAAGCTCAAGATTCCAAAGAGTTCTGCCAGCTACATACTGCGTACCCTTGAAGCTCAGAGCTATTTGATCCGCGACGAAGACTCCGGCAAGTACAGGGTGGGACTGAAGATTTTGAGCCTTAGCCGAGGGGCGCTTAGCGGACTCGATGTGCGCGGCGTGGCCTTGCCGATCATGCGTCATCTGACGCAACAGACTCAGCTGACGTGCCATCTGGCTATTCTGGACGGGCCCGATGCCGTCTACATAGAGAAGGTTGAGCCGGAAGGTTTTATCCGAATGGATACCTGGGTGGGACGGCGGATGCGGGTGCACGCTACGAGCGTGGGAAAGGC
>Ga0073928_10003685_pt1 | contig 23769 bp, 23 predicted proteins | sample PaiPotPPA55metaG_FD_76969 | JGI IMG/M metagenome (GOLD analysis project Ga0073928, IMG submission 76969) | Iron sulfur acid spring bacterial and archeal communities from Banff, Canada, to study Microbial Dark Matter (Phase II) - Paint Pots PPA... ...
AACATAAATCTTAGAGTACGCAGGGGGTATTGTCAAAGGAATGTATAAGTTCATCAGATGCTTTCAAGGTTCGCACTGCGCTATCCCTTAGCTATGTGTTCGTGACGCTCAAGACATTTCCGTCCAGATCGTTGAACCATGCTACGCGCAACGCTGAATTTGGCAGAGACCAAATGCCCAGTTCGTCTTGATTGAAGCCTTTATAGGTATTGAAGGTCACACCCTTCTCACGCAGTGCTTTTACGGCCGCAGCCACGTCAGCAACGCTGAACCCCAGTACCGTGTGTTCATGAGGAATAAAATCGGGAACGGTAGAAACACGTAAATCAATTCCTCCAATCTCAAAGACTACGGCGTGATCGTCCTCTAATTTCAAGCTGAGCCCCAACGTATCGCGATAAAATTTTGCCGCGCCAGCGCGGTCTCTGGTGCAAATAATCGCAACAGGTTTTGCAGCTGCTAAAATCCCCATAAATCCCCTTCCTTCCATTTTAGACAACTTTTCTGGTACAAGCAGGATGCTGAAGCACAATGTGGCGCATCAGTTTTTGTCAGCCTATCCTTAGGCGAGCGCGCTAGTATAACGCCTCACTCAAAAGAGGACCTTCGTCTCTGCGGTCGCGCTAGGAAGCAAAAGGAGAAACACGTGGAAGTTGTGGCTGGAGTCGATCTGGGCGGAACCGCTGTTAATTACACACTGGTGAATCGCGACGAAAAGTTTTTGATTGATGGATTATGCGAGCATCCTTCGCTCGCGAAGCAAGGACCCGAAGTATGCCTGAAACAGATTGAAGACGGCTTGAAGATCGCCGCGGACCGCGTTGGGCTGGAAATGTCGGAGATTGTGGCCGTCGGACTGGACACCCCAGGACCGGCAAGTTCGGCGGGAAAACTCAGCGCCAAAGGCTCCACGAATTTCGTGCACGCCAATTGGGCCGAATACGACATCCGCGAGGGACTAGCAGTACGGCTCGGCAAACCAGTCAGTTATTTGAATGACGGAAATGCCGGCGCGCTGTGGGGGCACTTCAATATTTTCGGCGCTACCGGAAAAGAAACCTCCGTGACAGTAGTGATCGGAACAGGCCTCGGCGGCGGCGTCATTCTCGACGGCAACGTCATCAAAGGCAGAAAAGGATTCGGCGGCGAATTGGGCCACGTGTTAATTCCCTATCAGACTATCGCGGGAATCACCGGTATGAAGCCCAAATGTAATTGCGGACGCATAGGTTGTCTTGAGTCAGTTTGTTCTCTGACCGCCATCGAAAGAGATTTCCTGCCGTTTTTTCTGCCGAAATATCCGGGACATGAGTTGGGAAAATTAGATAATCTAAATCGTGCCGCAAAGATGGTGCGCGGCCTAGCGGACAAGGGCGATCCGATGTGCCGAGAGATTTTCCGCGTCCAGGCTCACGCGCTGGGCCTTTTCTTCGATGAAATGGTCAATACCTTTGACCCAGACGCGCTGATCGTCGGCGGGGGCGCGATCGAAACGACTCCTGAATTTCAGAGCTGGTTCATAGAGGAAATCCATGCAGGCATGCCTAGCCAGCGCGAAGAGCAGGCCGACATCCCCATTTTTATTATGCCAAATGGCGACACTGCCGGCGCGCGAGGCGCGGCTATCGAAGCGCTGAAGCTCGCGCGCTCAGGCGGGCTAGCATAAAAGGCAACGCTCTGCTGTCATTCTATTCAATTATTTCGACCTAAGGTTTAGGTCCCAGCGTTGGCAGAAATTGTGGTGCCTTCCTAAGTTTGCTGGCTTGTTCGTACGAATACGCGATTCGTATGAGCACAGGCTCACTCCACGCGCGCCCGAAAAACGAGATACCCACGGGCAAGCCGAATACCTCGCCGGCGGGAACATTGATATTCGGATACCCAGCAACCGCGGCAAAGCTGGAGCTTCCGCCGCCAAAGTGATCACCCGCTACCAGGTCCGTAAGCCAAGCGGGCCCCCCGGTCGGCGCCACCAGGGCGTCCAATTTATGCTTGTCCATCGCCGCATCGATTCCTTCGGTGCGCGCCAACTGATGGTTTTTCTTTAATGCATCGAGATATTCCTGGCTTGTTAGCGGACCCTTCAACTGGGCTTTCAGGAAAAGCTCCTGCCCGAAATAGGGCATCTCCTGTTCGCGATGATTTTCGTTGAATTCGATAATTTCCTGCAGGGTGTGTACTGGTCCGCCCGCTCCAAGGCGAGCAAGGTAAGCATTCAGATCAGCTTTCAATTCGTACATGAACACCGTGGATTCCGTCTCGTCAAACTTTCCACGCGTTTCAATATCCGCGGGATCAACGAGTATGGCGCCCTGCCCTTTCAGCAGCTCAAGCGCGTTTCCCATGAGATTGTCGACTGCGGCGTTAAAACCAAAAGTTCCGCGTACCACACCGATACGCGCGCCACGCAACCCGTCAGCCACCAAAAATTGTGTGTAGTCCGCGTACGATTTCCCCCGGCTTTCGGAAGTGGCGCTGTCTTCGTCATCGACGCCCGTGAGCGCGCCCAGCAAAATCGCCGCATCGCGAACAGTTCGGCAGAGCGGACCGGCGGTGTCCTGGCTGTGCGAAATGGGAATAATTCCAGTCCTGCTCCACAGCCCAACGGTTGGCTTTAGGCCAACGACTCCGTTGGCCGAAGCTGGGCACACGATCGAGCCGTCAGTCTCCGTTCCGATAGCGATGGCGCACAGGTTTGCGGAAACACCCGCGCCTGAGCCGGAGCTCGAACCGCAGGGATTGCGGTCCAGCACGTAGGGGTTCTTTGTTTGTCCGCCGCGCCCACTCCAGCCGCTGGTGGACTGATTCGAACGAATGTTGGCCCACTCGCTTAAATTTGTTTTGCCCAGAATGACCACCCCGGCTTCGCGCAGCTTTTGCGCCACCGTGGAATCTTTCGGCGGCTTGGAGCCCACCAGTGCCAGCGAACCAGCGGTGGTCATCATGCGATCGGAAGTATCAATGTTGTCTTTGATCAGAATCGGAATGCCGTGCAGCGGCCCGCGAAGATGTTTCTGCTTACGTTCCTTATCGAGCCCTTTGGCAATTTCGAGCGCCTCAGGATTTACTTCGATCACGCTGTTAATGGCCGGCCCATGTTTATCGATGACATCGATGCGCGCCAAATATTTTTCGGTGATGGAGTGCGCGGTGAAGCGGCCCGACGTCATACCCTCTTGCAGTTCGCCCACGGTAATTTCGTCAAGTTCGAAGGACCCGGCCGAGCTCTTGGTTTGAAACGCCGGCAAAACGTTCGGAGATGCAGCAAACGAAGAACGCGGAGAGAGCACCGCCGCGGAGGCTCCAGCCAGGAGGCTTGCCTGGATAAATTTTCTGCGCGCGGGAAGTTCGGGACCGGCTACATTGCGGCCTTCGCGCTCATCCAATTCTGAAGCCTTGCGCAAACGCGATTCGCCATCCACGTCTGATTCATCCTTCATTAGTGACCTCGTGAGAGTACTTGGGCGGAGACATGTTACGTCAAGTTCGCCCTCCGCGCAGCCTTGCGAACCTCCCCCCGCCCTGCGCCCGCGGTCGGAATGCCGTTATGGCACTCGTTGTGAGTCTTAAAACGTGTTGGCGCCATGTATGAACGCCGAATTTTGGTGTCGAATGTTCCCATATCGAACAGAGCACTCCCGCGAATCGATTTTTTGACCCTGTCTGGCCTTCGATAAACTGGCTCCAAGCCTAATTCTTGGGGTATGCCAATGAAAATTTACGAAGAAAATCAAAAATCGCCGGAATTTAATATCACCGCATGGGATCGGTCCAGGCAGCGCCTGCACGCTGGAGTTATCCTGTTCGCAGCTTGCGCGATTGCCGCTGGAGCGCCCATCTGGGCGCAAGACGTTGCCGAAGTGGCGCGCCAGGCCCAAGCCCGCAAACATCAGCAAACCAAGCATAAGAAGCACGTGTACACCGAAGAAGATCTAAAGCGCGCGCGAATTCTTACTCGCGAGGATCAGGAACTGCTGGCCGCCAAAAAGCGCGATGCAGTACTACCCGCAGCCGAAGTCGCCACAACCTTGGATGCGCAAACGCTTGAACATCTCCCGCTTGGCGACGTCGCGCGCATGTACCGCGCAATGAAAGAGTTGAATCACCCGCAGACGGGTGAGCTCGCGGAATATCACTTACCGGTTACAAATGCGGCTCTGGCATATGCAAAGCCCGAATTTGTAGCACCAAGGCCGAACGCCATAGAGCTAACGGCGCATAACGCACCCGCCGCACCGCTGTTCCCAAATTCCAACTTGAATGCGCTGCTGGTACTGCCGCCACCACTCGTGCCGGCGCCGACGCCTAACCGGACGACAGCCGCTCACGCAGTTTCCATTTCGCGGACAATTGCGGCGAAGACCACGTTTGCGGCTTCAAAACCGAACCTGCCCGCATCGGTAGCGCATGAGATCCCAGTTGCTCCAGTGTTTGCAAACCCAGAAGTCGTTTCATTGCCGGAATTAGGGTTTGTCGTACCTTCTAAACAACCGACACTGGCGGCTCCAGTGATTTCGAACGCATCAGCACCACGCAGCATCATCGTGAAGTACGGCGATTCGTTGTGGAAGCTGGCGCAAATCAATTTGGGCGACGGCCACCGCTGGCATGAGCTCGCGGCCATTAATCCTGGCATCGTCAATCCTGAGCACATCCTGCCCGGCACGCCAATCAACATCGGGGCAAGCGCACCGGTTGTGCCAAATGATTCCAACGTAACGGTGCGCAAAGGCGATAGCTTGTGGAAAATTGCCCAGAAAAAACTCGGCTTCGGCGGGTTCTGGGGCTGCATCGCTAAAGCCAATCCCGTTATCCACGACGCAAATCTTATCTACACCGGACAAGTGCTCGCGGTTCCGGACACCTGCGAACCGTCCTCGTGGAAGTAGCATTAACACTTAAGCTGATCTCAACCCGGGTGCTCTTGTCTTTCGACAAGCTGCAACTCGAAATCTTGGCACCATTTTATCGGTTACAATAATCGTGCCGTGAGTATGTAGTGTTCACCACGAGGAACTGTTGATTCATCGCCACATCTTCCGCAACGAAAGCTTGTTACCCATCGAGAAGTCCCGGCTTTCCATGGGCCAAGCCGGGCTCATCTGCGGTTGGGGCATTTTTACAACTATACGCATAGCGCGCGGCGAGGCTTTCGCCTACGAACGCCACTGGCGCCGGTTGGACAAACACGCCGCCCTCATTAACCTGCCGATGCCCTACGCAGCAGCCAAAGTGCGCATGCATCTTCACGAAGTAATCCGCGCCAATAAAGTTACCGAGGGCTGCGCCAGAATCTATCTTGTTTATAACAACGTGGGATTCTGGCAAAGCGACGAACCGCGTCCTCAATTGGATCTGCTCATTTGTTCGGCTGGTCTTCCGGAGTATTCCAACGTTGCCCGCCTGGGGTTGCGTGCCCACGGCCGACACGCAGCTGCGCCGCTTTCGGGGGTCAAGAGCATTTCCTGGCTGAATAATGTCTGGGCCGTGGCGGAAGCCGCCAAGGACGGGTTTGACGAGGTTGTGCTGCTAAACGAACGCGGCGAAGTCTCCGAATGCACTTCCGCCAATATTTTCGTTGTGAAAAATGGCAAGGTGCTGACACCTCCGCTAAGCTCCGGATGCCTTGAAGGTGTCACGCGTGGAATTTTGATGGAAATCGCCCCCGAATCCGGCGTTTCCGTTGCGGCGCAATCTTTACACCCCGAGGACCTGTATTCCGCGGACGAAGTTTTTATTTCGTCAACGAATCGCAATGTTATTGGAGTGGGCGAGATCGCCGGTCACAAAATCGCCGCTGCCCCCGGTCCGGTGACCCGGCGTCTTAATGAACTCTTCGACGCGTATATCGACGACTACGTGACGCGCCGGGTGTCCATCAGCACGCGGTAGCTTTTTCCCCAATTTTGCCTGGAGCTTTCCACCATCTTTCCGTTTCTTGAGCGATTCTTGTATCCCTCGGTGTTTACAGCGTAATTGCGTACACCACTGCCCGCCGCACCCGCGAAATTGGTATTCGAATGACCTTAGGAGCTAATGGCGGAGACGGTCAGAGACTGGTGAGGCTGCGGCTGGTCGCCTAGGAATATTATTGGCTTGTGCGTAAGCTTTGAGCTGGCCAAGCTGATTGCCAGCCAACTGTTGGGAGTGCCAGCGCACGATCCCTTAACATTGGTGGTCGTGCCAATTCTTGTGGTTGATTATTGGAGTTTTGGCTTGTTGGATTCCAGCAAGACGCGCCACACACGGCAAATCCCGTCATCGCGTTAAGGTATGAATAAATCATCGCCAGCGATTCGGTGTTTCACTGCGGGGAAAGCTCTGATGTCTTAAAAAATTAGCGGCGGCGCGAACGCTTGCTCTTTGAGGCGGAGGCACGCTTCCCTGATCGTCCGGATTTCGCAGGCCGTTTGGCGGATTTCTTCTTGCTCGTCGCTTTTTTGGCCTTCTTCGCTGACGCCTTCCGTTTGGTGGGCGTCACTTTGCGAACCACTTCGCTGGTAGTTTCGCCTATCGACTTCTGCGCCGCTCCGGCCTTGGCCGCCAAGCTGCCCAATGTGGAACCGATGGACTCCGCCACGCTCATTAGTAATCCGCCGTTCTTATCATCCGCCTTATTGCTATCCGTCATATGCGCTCCTCGGTTCCTGGTTAACGTCAAAAATTCAAAACATCAAACGAGTGCGCACCCATGTTTTTAAGCGACGGGTGCGCACTGTAGCTCTGTAGCAGTAAATTGAGTTTAAGTCATGCCTTATCCGCGCAACTACCAGAATGTCGCGCGAAATTTAGACCGGTCTGCGTCCTTGGATCACTCGGATCAAGATAACGATGATCGCCAAGACGAGCAGAATGTGGATAAAGCCACCCAATGTGTACGAGGTGACCAGACCGAGCAGCCACAGAATCACGAGGATAACTGCTATTGTCCAAAGCAAGTCCATTCTCCTGTCTCCTTAGAATAAATTCTTGACGGCCCGTCCGGGCGCCTCAGAGATGGTCGGACAGTAAGGTCAATGTGCCTCGGGAGCCATCAGGTAAACGATGTAGTGCTGGGCACATTTTGTAGTATTAGTACGACCCCACAGCTGGAAATGAAGAAGCCGCGGATGGCCCGCCGCGGCTTCGCATTGATCTATTTGGTCCGGCCCAAGTTATGAGTGCGACGCGTAATCCGAACCGCCGTTCGGTTTCTGCCAGTTTTTCTCGCTGGTTCCGCTACCGCCGGCACTCGGCATCGCGCTGAAAGGCGTCGCCGCCCGGCCGCTTGCAGCTTTGTTGTAGTGTTCCGAAAAGCCCGGAACGAGCTCTTCAATGAACTGGCTGATACGGGTGGTGGCCATCCCTATCGCCGCATTCTTCAAGTTTTCCCAAGTTTCCGACGTCTTCGAAGCAGCGTCACCGCCTGAGTAGGCGGAACCGGTTGAAGGAGTTTCCAGGTTTGACGCGGTTTCTCGGCTCGAGTAAGGAGTCTCAGGGTTGGTGTAAGGGGTCCAAGGGTCCGAGGATTTGCGCCGGCGCGAAGACACCTTCGAGGTGATGCTCGAGGTGCTCGGCAACAGCGCCGAAACCACCGCCCCGCCGAGAAACGCCGCTCCTAGCATGATCCCCGGACGCTCTTGAAACTGCGTCCGCCAATCGAAAGCGCTTTTAACTTTCTCCTCCAGCTCGCTGATGTTGTCTTCCAGTTCGCTGCGTTGATGCTGAATGTGTCGCTCTATTTGATCTGGTTTTTCGCCCATTGTACGTTCTCCTTCATCGTTTCAATCGTTCGTTCAGGAACTGCATTTACCTGCTTGAGTCGCTTGGTCGCCGTGGCGATAGTTACCAGAGCAATAAGTCCTAGCACCGCTCCCACGATGAGCGCCGCTAGCCAGGTCGCCATCATTGTGGCCAGCCCCATCACCAAGGTGAATATGAGGAAGCCTAGGGCGTAGAAGCCGATTGCCGCCCCGACAACGATCATTTTTAACGACGGAGCCGCCTTGGAGGCCTCCTGCTTGACTTCGGCCTTCGCCAGACGAAATTCAGAGCGAATGATCTCCTGAATATTCCCGACGATATCTTGTAGGACTTCAGGCACACTTCTGCTGTTTTGAGTCGTCATTTTGGCTCCCTCAGCAACGCTTTATCAATCGTTGCTGCGCATCACACGGGCCAGAAGAAACCCGAGTATCGCGGCCGCCGCCAGAGACTGGCCGGGATAACGCTTTACCAATTCGGTTACGTCTTCAGCCATTTCTTTGAAATCGTGATCGCGTACGTATTCTGCCGTGGCTTGAAGCTTGTCGGCTGTAGCATGAGCTGCGCTGGCCACACGGTCGGAGGTGGCATGCGCTGCGCTCGCGACCCGGTCGGACTGGGCGTGGATAGCCGAGGCCGTGCGGTTCAACGAATCCGCAGCCGGACCGCGGGACGCATCGATCTTGTCGGCAGTCCTGCGACCGAAGTCGGATACGCGTTCCTTTACATCAGCCGCCTTGTCGGAAATTTGCTCCTTTAATCTCGCAGCCGTACCGGAAGCCGTGCCGCTCGTTCCGGATGCATCTCCATACTTCTGTCCTGAGTCCTGTTGATAATTCTCGTCCATGATTTCTCCTTTTCGTTCCCGGAAGCGGGTCACACTGTGTCGGGTATTTTAAAAGGGCCCGATTCATTAACGTCGCGAATCGTATTCTCTAGCGTCTCCCTAGGCCATCCGGTAAAAAGCGTAGATTGCATGGCCGTTCGCGGTACTGAATCAAATTTCGGACTACTGCGCTACAACCCCAACCGTCTAACTCCAGAGTGTTTCGTTCAGTCTTAGATCGTGTATGCTTAGGCAGCATTTCTGCGCCTGCTTTTGGATGCGGGGGTTTATGCTCGGTTTTTATGAAGAGATGGCGGACCTGGCGGCTATGAGTGAAGATGACGGCTTCCTGGGCCAGTGTGCCGGCTCGGAAATAGAAACGCCTGAGGATCAGAACTTCCTTTCCAGCTTGCCGGCCGTCGCGTTACTTCCCCGCGCGCCTCGACAGTTGAAGCTGTCAGCCAACACGTCCGGCAGCGATAGCAACGCTTGAGCGCTCGCAAACTTTCTATGTAATGCCTGCTGCTGGTCACACTACAGTTACTTACCCGGATTAAAATCTACAAAATTCCTGTACCCTGAATACTAGGTGACTTCGTAGTGGCCCGCACTTCTTCAGCCAAAGACATTTCCCGGATCCTTACTTTAGTTGCTGCATTGGTAGTCATTACCGCTCTTTACTTCGCGCGAGTGATGTTGGTCCCCCTGGCACTCGCGGTGCTCTTCACCTTCGTGCTGGCCCCGCTGGTGACCGCGCTCGAGCGCATTCGTTTTCCGCGTTTTTTCGCAATCTTCCTGGTGGTCGGAATTACGGTCTGTGGGATCGGCATTATGGGATGGGCAGTAGGAAACCAGTTGATCGACGTGACTAATCAACTGCCTAGCTACAAGACCAACATAAAAGAAAAAATCGACGCTATTCGTAATCCCAAGAATCGCAGGCTGGATAAGGCTGCCGATGCGATGAAGGAACTAGGCAAAGAAATCGCCGACAATCCTCCTGTGCCAACCGAGCCGGCGCCATCTTCCGCGAAGAATCCAGGGAGTGGTAAGACCGTCGCACCACAACAGCCTAAAGCCGTTCCCGTGCAAGTATTCCAGCCCGTGTCCAACCCGCTGGAATCCCTGAACAGCATAATCACCCCGTTAGGGAGCGCGATCATCGTCGTGGTGCTGACCGTTTTCATGCTGGCCGGGCGTGAAGATTTAAGGAACCGTTTAATTGGCCTGGTAGGTCACGGGCATCTGAATGTGATGACCCAAGCTCTGGACGACGCCGGGTCGCGTGTCAGCCGCTATTTGGTTCTACAGCTGGTCATCAATGCTTGCTTCGGTGTGGTTATCGGTTTGGGCCTGTATTTCATCGGCATACCAAATTCCATGCTGTGGGGCGTGGTCGCCGCTTTGCTTCGCTTTCTCCCCTACGTCGGCTCACCGTTAGCAGCCGTGTTGCCTATCTTGCTTTCGCTTGCGATCTTTCCCACCTGGACCGGCCCCGTTGCCACCATTGGTCTGTATCTTATCGTGGAAATCCTGGTGGCTAATTTTCTGGAGCCTTTGATTTATGGCGCGCACACCGGGATATCCTCTTTCGCGATTTTATTTGCCGCCATCTTTTGGGCACTAATCTGGGGGCCGATCGGGTTACTGTTGTCGACTCCTCTGACGGTCTGTCTTGTGGTTCTAGGACGTCACGTTCCCGCGTTGCAATTCCTTAATATTATGTTGGGCGACCAACCGGTCTTATCGCCGGAGGCCCATTATTACCAACGCTTGCTGGCTTCAGATCAAGTCGAGGCAAAAGAGGTCTTGGAAGGTTATCTTAAAACTAATTCACTCGAGGATCTCTACGACTCGGTGCTGATTCCGGCTTTGGCGCTCGCGGAACAAGACCGCCATCACGATGACCTCGAAGAGATCACCGAACAGTTCATTTGTAAAAGCACTAAAGAATTGCTCGACGAGTTGGGCGACAAATCGAAAGAGCCGGCCGAAGCTGAATCGCAAAGAGCACAAGCAGACTTGGCCGAACTTTCCGCCCCTAAGATCCGAGTAGCGCTTCCGAACCACGCCCCAAACGTAGTCTGTATGCCAGCTCGCGACGAAGCTGACGAAATCGTGGGAATCATGCTCAGCCAGCTTCTTGAACGCGCCGGCTACCACGCGCAGGCTATCCCTATCGGTACCACTGCCGAAATGCTCGCTCAAGTCAAAGACGCTGCTCCCGACATTGTGTGTATTTCGGCGCTGCCACCGTTCGCGCTTCTTCACGCCCGTGATTTATACAAGCGGGTGCGCTCCAACGTACCGAATGTCAAGATCATCGTCGGGTTATGGAAGTTTTCTGGCGACCCAATCAAAGCGGCGGCCAGATTTAGCATCATCGGCGACGACAAATTGGCCGTTACCCTGGCTCAGGCCGTCCTGCAAGTCGGCGTTTTTCAGCAAATTGAATTAGTCCCTGAACACGCCAGCGCCGGAACTACGGAGTCAAAGTAATTCCCATATTTTGAGACAGCCCAACTGCGATTTCGAGTAATAATCCCGTAGCCGCGCAAGAGTATCGCGGTGTTTTGCTCGTTTTAGCGAATTGCTTATGAACCTCAGCGTTGGACAACAAGTACTGACACTGGTAATACTTGCGATTCCCATTTCTTCCATCGCCTGGACCATTACCCACGAAGAAATTTTCCGTGAGACTCGCGACTGGTGCGTGCGCAACAGCAAAACCTGCCGCACCATTTATGAACGCAAGTTTTTTTATCTGTTCACCTGCGAATACTGCTTCAGTCACTATGTCACTGCTATCTTCCTGGTGATTACGCGCTTCAAATTGCTGATGCCCGGATGGCGCGGCTATCTAATTTCCGGTTTCGCTCTGGTGTGGGTCGCCAATATTTATATGAGTATATTTGCCCGGCTGCGGTTGGACATTAAGCGCGAGCGCGTGGAGATCTCCGCAGTAGAAAAAGATGTAAAAGCCGAAAGTTCCGGCGAAAAAGTAGACGCGCCTTAGGGCTTTGTGACCGCGAGGGCGAAATTGCTCGACCCACACAAACTCGACCGGTCCCTGGCAACCTCGGCTTCGATCCCATAAATCCGCAGCGCATCGCGTAGCGCTTCGGCGCTGGGCGGCAACCTTTCTGCCCGCACCACGATAGTAAGACCGCTGGAGCTATAGGGAAGGACTTCAGTGGGTTCCGCCCCAACTGTGTTCCAGTTTACAGCCTTGAATATAGTTGAAAAATCGTTAGCGTAATTCAGCGCGTCACTCGCGGACGGCGAATAGCGCACACTCACGGTCTCCTCCGGAAATGCCAGCAATACTTGAATCAATACAGCTTGCTGGTGAGTCGTCAGCCGTCGTGGACACCGCTCTGCGGCGGCGCCCGACTGCCCCGACAAACCTGGCCGTCCGGAAATTCCTGAGGCATCCTCCATGAATCGGCTCCCAATGCTGCTTAGTTTCAATACTCGCCAGTTAGGTGTCAAATTAAAATCAGTTGCCTGGCCGCGAATTGACGCGATAATTTTCCGCGCTACCATAGATGTTATTCAAGGGGGCGTTATGGCCGCATCGGTTTGGAAAGGCAGCATATCGTTTGGATTGGTTTCCGTACCCATAAAATTATTTGCTGCCGCTCGTTATTCCCATATCAGCTTTCATGAAGTCCATCGTGAATGCGGACATCGAGTGCAACAGCAGCTGTATTGCCCGTATGACAAGAAAGTGGTGTCGCGCGACGAAATCGTCATGGGTTATGAAGTGGACGAAGACAAAATGGTCATCGTCGATCGGGAAGAGTTAAAAAAACTCCAACCAGCATCCTCATCCACCATGGAGATTCTGCAGTTCGTAAAGCTCAGCGAGGTGGATCCCATTTTTTTTGAAACTTCTTATTTTTCCGTTCCGGAAGACGCCGGGCGCCGCGGATACACGCTGCTGCTGGACACTATGGAAGAGATGAAACTCGCAGCCCTGGCCCAAGTGACCATTCATCAACGCGAACGCACCGTGATTCTGCGCCCGTATCGAGGCGGCCTGACGCTGCACACGCTTTATTATCCAAGTGAAATTCATGATGTCGCCGGGTACGGCAAAAACAGCGCGAGCAACTTGAAAAAACCTGAGATTACACTCGCCGAGCAATTCGCGAAAGGTCTGGTGGCGTCATTTCGTCCCGAAAAATTCCATGACGAATATCAGGAGCGCGTCAAGAAGCTGATTGAAAGTAAAGAAAAAGGCACGGCAGCGCCTAAACCGGAAAAAACCGCCCGCCTTGCTCCGGTCGTGGATTTGATGACCGCTTTGAAACAAAGCATCGCAAACAAGGGCGGCCATGCGAAAAACCGCATAGCCGAATCTGCTAGGCATTCGCGGGCAAGAAAAAGCGCATGAGTGGATACACCCGTTAGCTCAATACTTGTCCCGCCAAAAGTCCAAGAACCCACTAGCTAAATTAAAACGTAACGATTTTTGGTAAGGCCTGGCTAGCCAGTTGCGCCTGCATGCTACAATCCCACCACTGGAGCAGCTTATGCCTGATTCCGTCGCTCTGCCTGGAGAACCGGTTCTGGAAGTGGTGTCGCCCGACGGGGCGCGCAGGTTCGCGCGTATCACCCAGACTCCGTTTCATATCGGTCGCGGTGCCGAGACCGGCAATCATTTGCAGCTTTCCGACCGGCGCATCTCGCGGAATTGTGCGGCCATCGTTACCGAAGCTAATCGCTTTTATTTGGAAGATCGTGGCCAGCGCCGCGGCCTGTTTGTTAACGGCGAGAAAATCGAAAGCCGCGAACTGCAAAATGGCGACGCCATCAGTTTTGGCCTTGAAGACTCCTACGAAATAATTTTTCGCAATTCCGCCGGCGGCACCGACGACGAATCCATTCCCCACCTGCTGACGCGCATCGAGCACATCACTGCCTCGGAACCTACTGGTAGCGGCGGTCTGCGCAAATTAAATTTGTTGTTGGAAGCTACCACACTGCTGCATTCGCAGCTACCTCTCGATTCGGTGCTGGGCACCATGCTGGATCACGCCGTCTCGGTTACGGACGCCGACCGCGGCTTATTGCTGGAAGGCGACAACCCTGCAAATTTGAAAGTGCGGCTGGCGCGCAGGAGTGGCGGCTTGCGCCTGCCTCCGGAAAGCCTCACGCCCAGCCAGACCGCCATTCAGCTCGCTTTGAAACAACACTCCCCGGTCATCACCGAGGACTTAGCGCAGACCGACATGGACTTGGCAGCAGCGCAGAGCATCGTCGCGCAACGCTTGCGAGCCGTAGTGGTAATTCCGTTGTATGCCAACTTGCGGGCCAATACCCAGGAGTCGATGGTCAACGTCAAGCGTGGCGACTTCCTGGGCGTGTTGTACATGGATTCCCGCCGCCCCGCCGCGTTTTCAAAACTCGACCGCCAAATCCTCGACGCGCTCGCCGCCGATGCCGCCAGCATTCTGGATAACGCGCGCTTGGTGGAACGCGAACGTGAGCGCCAGCGCATGGAGCAAGAAATCAATATCGCGCGCGACATTCAGCAAGCGCTGCTTCCTCGCGATTTCCGCGAATTTCCTCATCTCGCCGTTTCCGGCATTAATTTCCCGTGCCTATCCGTAGGAGGGGATTACTTCGATGTATTTCCGCTTAGCGATAAGCGCACTGCCTTTTTAATCGCCGACGTTTCGGGAAAAGGATTGGGCGCCGCGCTGTTGACCACCATGTTGCAGGGCGCGCTTTCCGGAATGACGTTGGGCACCGATCCCGCGCGAGTGTTCAACCACGTAAATCGCTTTCTGTGCAGCCATTCCGAAGTCGGGCGCTACGCCACCATGTTTTTTGGCATCCTCGATCAAGATGGCGAGATGGATTACATCAATGCCGGCCATCCATCGCCGTTTTTGATTCGTCATGGCATCGCCGAGGAGCCATTTACAGAAGGCTCTTATCCGGTAGGCTTGGTGCAGGATGCAGAATACGTCACCGCGCACGTTAAGCTCGAGCCCGGCGATACCTTGATTTTGTTTAGCGACGGCGTCACCGAGGCCATGGATCCCGGGGAAGAATTGTACGGCGTGCCCCGCTTGCGTGAAGTATTAACCGGCCAATCAGATTGTGCGCTGGATAAATTACAGAAGTCGATTCTGGAGTCGGTAGAAAATTTTGCCAAAGGCGCGCATCAAGCTGACGATCTGACCTTGCTGATAGTCCGTTATCGTGCCACACCCGCGGTTGCGATGGTCGACACAGACATTTCATCTTCGTCATCGAGCAAGTCGTTTCTGCCAACAGCAACCATCACTGGTCCTGGTCCAGGCGGTTCTGAGATTGCCTTACAACCGACGCCCCCTTCTCCCGTTGCACCAAAGATCTCTTAGACCCCGGGCCTGTCTGACCTTCCAAAGTGAAATAACTTATTCTCCGCGCCGTACTACCCAATCCTCGGTATCGCCAGACCCCCCTTCCGCGACGCACCCTACCAACAGAACTTGTAATGATTCGGAGGTCATCACGGGAATGTCCGCCCACTGGATAACCATCCAATTGCGCATCATGCGTGGATACTTGCCGCCGGCCGCTCCAGACTCGCGCGATCCCAATGTGCGAGCTTTGCGCCAGCCTCGTAAGTACTTTGACAAAATTCCAGCAAAGCTTGTTCCGGCGCATGCGCCCGCCGCACATCGTCATACATAAGAAAAAACTCGTTTTTCTCGCCGTTATAGAAAGCCTTTGAAGGCATCGCCCGCTGCTCCCTGAAGCCCGCCGGCTCAGGTGCAGCATAAGCATAAAATGCGGCGTCCTTTATTATCTCACCGTCGCCCGGCCAGAATCCGTGGCTGATCACTTCATGTGAGTACGCTTCTTTAGTTACGAAATCCGCGTCCGGACGTTCCGGAGCGCGCCTTCCCGAAAACCGCGTCGCTGCCAGATCAAAACTACCCCAGAAAAAATGCACCGGGCTCGCCTTTCCGATAAATCTTGACCGAAACTCCCGCAGTACGGTATCCACGCTGACCAGAATCTGCCAAAAACGATGCGCGTACTCACTATCGTAAGAAGAGTGAGCTTCGTCCAGATTAAAACGAACCGGTCGCGGCACCTCCACTGGCATCGTCCACACTTTGGCGTCAATCCCCAGCGAATGCAGCGCGGACATCAGCTCAACATAAAATTCCGCCACTGTACGCGGTACGAGCGGAAACGACCTTGTTTCACCTAGGCTGGTAAGAATTTCTAGCGTATGCGCGATGAAATCAAAATTAATCTCAACAGTCCCCTTGGCGTACGGCATCGCCGAGGTCGTCAGCCCGCGCGCCGTCACGTAAAACGTAGTTCCCCAGAAATGGTTGATCGGCGGACTCAGCGCCAGGCGAATCTTTCCCACAATCTGTGTCCACATGTGCAGCGTGGCGTAAGTATCTTTCCACTCCGCCAAAGGAAGCGCAGGCCACCGCGATTCTTTCATTGGGAGACTCCGAGCCGGAACGTATACCGTAAGGCCGGCAGTCAATACTAAATCATTAGAGAGGTTTTTCTTATAACTCGCGCAATGCTTGCGCCACAGGCTGAGTCGCCGCACGCACCGCCGGCAACAATCCGCCCACAAATCCCATCACCAGCGCAAAAATAACTCCTTTTACCAGCAATTCCGGGGTGATCTTAAACGCGAAAGCAAGATGCGAAAAAGTTTGCAGATTCATCGCTCCCGTTGTCAGTCCATTAAGCGGCAATACCACGAGGCACCCAAGCAAACCGCCCACAAACGCAATCAGCAATGCTTCAATCACAAACGACAACACCACCGACGGCCCGCCAAAACCAAGCGCGCGCATCGTAGCGATTTCGCGCCCGCGTTCAGCTACGGCTGAGTACATAGTATTCAACGCCCCAAAAACTGCGCCAATTGCCATAATCGCGGCGATCAGTCCACCCAGAACGGTAATCAATGTCGTCAGCCGCGTGGATTGCTTCGAGTAATAATCAATCTCACGAGTAACGTCCACGTTCAGTCGCGGATCGGAGGTCACCGCATCTTTGAATTGTTGCAGCGAGTCAGGAGAAACGAGATGCACCGTGACCGATTGAAAAAATGTATCCGGCCGGTTGTAAGCGGGACCGAGAAGATGCGCATCCGCCCAGACTTCCGAGTCAAAAGCACTGCCTCCGGCGTCGAATATACCCACAATCAACCAGCGAACATTGCCCAGGCTGATGGTATTTCCGAGCGTCAGACCGGTGTACGATTTGGTCGCATTTTTTCCTGCGACCACCTCATTGAGGCCTGGCTGAAACATCCGCCCTTCCACGATCTTAACTTTGTTGCGAATTTGCAAAACGTTTTTGGAAACCCCGCGTATCTGCACATTTGCATCGGTGCCAGTGGAAATCAAAGGAATCGGCGCGACCAGTACGACCTCCGGTGTCACCAGCGGTCCATCCGCGCCTCGCGCAATTCCAGGAGCGTCCTGCAGTATTTTGACCGCATCGATGCCCACGCCTCCGGTCATTTCCGAGGTTGCGCCTGCGCGCATAACCATCGCGTTGTCGGTCGAGCCCGAAGAGACCAGCGTGGCTTTGAATCCCCGCGCCAGTGAAAGCATCGCGACGAAAACGCCCACGGTGCCCGCGATACCCAGAACCGCGACAATCGCTGAAGTCCAGCGAGCCTTCACGCTTCGAAAATTGTAAATGACCGGAATGGCCACGTTAGACTCTCCTCAACGCATCCACAACCCGCAAGCGCATGGCGCCGATGCCGGGCAGCAGCCCGCTGGCAACCCCAACGAAAACGGCAAAGGCCAAACCGGCCGACAGCACGCTCACGGATAAGAGAAGCGGTGGAAGCAGGCCTCTCAATGCCGCCCCCACAACCGGAATCGCCAGCACCGCAAGCCCAAGTCCGATCAGCCCACCGATCAGCGCGATTACCAACGCCTCCGACAAGACAAAGAAAAGCACGTAGCGATCCGGATAGCCAATCGCCTTCAGCACCGCCAATTCCCCAACGCGCTCGCGCACGGAAATAGCCATAGTGTTTCCGGTGACCAGCAACAGCGTGAAGAACACCACACCACCGATCGTTAGAATGAGCAGTTCTATATTCCCCAGTTGCTTCGCAAATCCAGCAGCGAACGCCGATTCAGTTTCCGTTTTCGTTTCCGTCGAAGAATTGGCAAAGCCCTTATCGATCGCCGCAGCCACCGAGACTGCATCATCCGGTGAATCCAGTTTCACTACATACCAGCCAACCTGGCTCTTGATCACTGCGGGTATGGTCTCGTCAAAATATTTCCACTGCAGCCAGAACTGACTCTCGTCTCCACCCGGATGGTCATTGTGATAAATGCCGTCCAGCACGAAGTCCCAAGTCTTAGTCGGTCCGTAAAGAGCATTCTTGATCGGGATCCGATCACCGATTTTCCATCCAAAACGTTTTGCGAGACCGGCTCCTACGACGGTTCCCTGGCGATCTTTTACAAAATTATTCCACTCATCATCGGGAACACGCATTTCGGTCATAACTTGCCGTTGATTTTCCGGGTCAATAACAAACTGAGGGAAAAAGTTCCTTTCGTCCTGATAAACGCCCCCGAACCAGTTGTTATGAGTAACCGCTTTAACGCCCTTGATCTGCAAAATTTTGTCGCGATAAGACAAAGGAATCACGTTGATGAGGCCCGCGCGATTGATAACCACCAGGCGATCAGCGCCGGCAAGTTCCGTACCGCGGCTAAAAGCGCTCCTCACCACCGCCAGGAACGTAAACAAAAAGAGCGCCACCGCGAAAGATCCAATGGTCAAAATCAGCCGAATCTTTTTGCGGAATAAATTTGCAAATATAAATCGATTGAATTTCACGCCACACCTCCGACCAGCACGCCCTTGCGTGCACCCTCCACCAGTACCCCCTTATCGAGATGTAATGTCGTGTGCGCACGAGCCGCGACCACAGGATCGTGTGTCACCATCAACACCGTCTTGTGATACTTCCCCACCAACTCTTCGATCAGCGCCATGATCTCATCCGCGCTCTTGCGGTCCAGATCGCCGGTGGGTTCGTCGCACAGCAAAAAGGTCGGGTCGGAGACAATGGCGCGTGCGATCGTAACGCGTTGCTCCTGTCCTCCGGATAGCTGGCGCGGAAAATGGTTCATGCGATCGGACAAGCCCACCACTCCGAGCGCGGTCTCCACATGTTTGCGGCGCTCGGATTTAGATAGCTTGGTGAGCAGCAGCGGCAGCTCCACGTTTTGAAAGGCCGTCAGCACCGGGATCAGGTTGTACATCTGAAAAATAAATCCCACGTGCCGCGCACGCCACTGGGTCAGCTTGCTCGCGGACATGTGCGTAATCTCGTCACCAGCCACGGTTATGCTACCTGCAGACGGAACGTCCAATCCCCCCAACAAATTGAGCAGCGTTGTCTTGCCCGATCCGCTAGGACCCATGAACGCCACGAAATCGGCCTGGTCCACATCAAGATTCAGGCCCTGCAACACCTGAATATTTTCGCCACCGCGGCGATACGTCTTGTTCAGGCCTCGCACCCGAATCAGGCTGGGCGAATCGGACCGTCCATCTACGCGAATCATAATCAGCTCCTACTGTTTGATTTCGACTTTATCGCCGTCATGCAAAGTAGCCGGACCCGTAACTACTAAAGAATCGCCCGGCATTACGCCCGCCATGATCGCAACATCGGTGCCGCGATCAACGCCAACCTTGATGGCTCGGTGCTCCACCTTGCCGTCATGCACCAAATACACAAAAGTCGTTCTACCCTCGCTGCGCACCGCGCTTTTTGGCACATACGTCATCGGCTCAGGCCCCTTGGCCTTGGGCTGTTCCTCCGATAGGAAGGCCACCTTGACGCCCATGTCTGGAAGAATTTTCGGATCAAGCTTCAGAAATGAAATGCGCACCTTGACCGTAGCCTTTTGCCGGTCCGCCGTGGGAATCACCGTGCGTACCTTACTAGGGATTTGCCAATCAGGATAAGCATCGAGAGTGGCCGTCACCGGCTGGTTCGGCAACACCCGCGCAATGTACGATTCGTTCACATCCACTTCAATCTCATTCGAATTCATATCCACGATGGTCGCAATGCCCGTGCGCGTAAACCCGCCGCCGGCGGAAATCGGCGAAACCATTTCGCCTACCTGCGCGTCTTTCGAAACTACAATCCCGTCAAATGGCGCACGAATCACGGTGTTGTCCACCGCCTGCTGAGCTTCGCTAATGCGCGCATCGGCGCCCGCGACCTGCTGTTTGGCGAGGGCGATCTTCGCCGTCAGGCTGTCGGCAGCCATGGATGCGTTGTCGAGATTTTCCTGGGTCTGTACGCCCGCCTTCTGCAGTTGCTCCGCGCGGCCCAATTGTATTTTGGCGTTCTTTAATTGGACCTGGAAGTCTGCAATGGCCGCTTGCGCCGAGTCGCGGTCAGCTTTTGCAGACTCCAACGCACGCTTCACGTCAGAATCGTCAAGGGTAGCCAGCAGCTGCCCCTGCCGCACGTGCGTGCCTTCATCAAAAAACACGCCAGTCACCCGGCCCGTAATTTTGGCTGCAATGGTAGCCCGCCGCCGAGGTGTCACGTAGCCGCTGGCATTAAGTAGCGACTGCCGCCCGCCGGCGTCCGCCTTGGCCGCCGTCATCACTTGAACAACCGGTTTCTGACTTCGAAGAGCGTACGCAGCAGCCGCGATTGCTGCCAGCGGGAGAATCACCAACACAATGATCACAAAGCGCTTACCAGAACCGGCGCCAGCCCTTCGGTGAGTATCGCCGATGCGCAGACTACTGAGATCAGGTTTAATGGATTGTGGGTGCGAGGCCATCCGCGCCGATGCTCCTTAGCCTACAAATTGCGTATTCAGTCGATACGCAGGCAATTCTGGAATAGTTGCGTGTGTATAAGTGAATACGCGCACCGGATCAAAAGATTACCGGCCGCATGGTAGACTTGTCAGCCGCATCAATGCCGGTATTGTAGCTTGTCCTGAGAATTTTAGGTACGTCCGTTAGGCCCCCAACTGCATCACAAGAATTGTAATTGTTTACTTGACTCCGGCACTTACATCGTTCTATTAAGGACCTGTAACACAACTGGTATGTGAAAACTGCTAAGGGACGTGCCCGTGCAGCCTACCCGTCGTGACTTCCTGAAATTAACCGCCGCTGGTGGTGTCGGCGCAGCGGTTTTTGGATTTGATTTGCAACCCGCCTACGCGGAGCTTCGCGAGTTGAAGATCGCCAGAGCCAGCGAGACTCGCTCCACCTGTCCGTACTGCTCCGTAAGTTGTGGAGTGATTATTTATACCATCGGTGACCGCGCGAAAAACGTGACTCCTCAAGTGGTTCACGTGGAGGGTGATCCGGATCACCCCATCAATCGTGGCACTCTCTGCCCTAAAGGCGCTTCGCTCCAGCAAGACATTCAGAACGATCGGCGTATCATAAAACCGCAAGTCCGCAGGCCCGGCTCAGATCATTGGGAAGACATCTCCTGGGACATCGCGCTAAACGAAATCGCGCAGAAGGTCAAAAAAACACGCGACGATACTTTCATCGAGAAGGATGCACAAGGCAAGACCGTCAACCGCTGCGAGTCCATCGCTTGGACCGGCGGCTGCACCGACACTAACGAATTCAACTACCTCGTAGTAAAGACCATGCGCGCCTTGGGGGTCGTGCACCTGGAAAACCAGGCCAGAGTTTGACACGGCCCCACGGTCTCAAGTTTGGGACCAACGTTTGGCCGGGGCGCAATGACCAATGGCTGGGTCGACATAAAAAACACCGACATGATGCTGATCATGGGCGGGAATCCAGCGGAAAACCATCCCTGCGGCTTCAAGTGGGCCATCGAAGCAAAGCGTGTCCGTAATGCCAAAATAGTGGTGATCGATCCTCGCTTTACACGCACCGCATCGGTCGCTGATGTGTTCTGTCAGATTCGCGCTGGCACGGATATTGCGCTGCTCGGCGGCCTGATTAAATACGCCATCGAAAATAATCGCATCGCCAAAGATTACCTTGTCAATTACACCAACGCTGCCTTCATCGTGAAGGAGGGCTTCAAACTCCCCGAGAACGACGGAGTCTTCTCGGGCTTCGACGCCGGTAAACAATCCTACGACCGCTCCTCCTGGAATTATTCCGGTTCCGGCGCCGCCAAGGTAGTCAATACCGGCATGCAAACCGGCCAAGGCAGCCTCAGCACCCAACTGCCGCCCATGCCTGAGAAAGTCGATTTTGATTTGACGCTGCAAAACCCGCGTTGTGTCTATCAACTTCTCAGCAAACACTATTCGCGTTACACACCCGAAATGGTCGAGCGCATCACCGGCATTCCCCGCGATCAATTTCTCAAGGCTGCCGATCTATTTACCTCCGTCCGCAAAGACGGCGACATGAAAAAGGCCGCCACCATAATTTATGCCGTGGGATGGACCCACCATTCCTTCGGCACCCAAATCATCCGTACCGCCGCAATCCTTCAGTTGATTATGGGCAACGTCGGGCGCGCCGGTGGCGGCGTCAATGCTCTTCGCGGCCATTCCAATATTCAAGGCGCCACCGACATGGCCGGCATCTTCGATAATCTGCCCGGCTATTTGAAGGTCCCTACGCCAGCCGACGACAATTTTGACGCCTGGATGAAGAGAATTACCCCAACGCCGGCAAAACCCGAGCCTTGGCAGTCTTTCAACTATTACGGCAACACCCCGAAGTTTGCGGTGAGCTTCTTGAAAGCGCTGTACGGAGATGCCGCCACCAAACAGAACGGCTGGGCTTTCGACTATCTCCCAAAGGTGGATCGCAATTTTTCCTGGGTGCAACTGTGGGACAACATGTACAACGGCATCGTCAAAGGCCTCTTCGCCTTTGGCATGAACGGCGTCGCCATTGGCCCGGACTCCAGGAAAAATATTGACGCGCTGAAAAAAGCCGACTGGCTCGTGGTCGGCGAAATTTATCAGGATGAAACCAGCGAATTCTGGAAGTCCCCCGGGATTTCTGCCGACGAAATGAAACAGATTCAGACCACCGTGTATCGCTTGCCCTGCGCGGGGTTCGCTGAAAAGGACGGCACGTTCACCAACTCCGCCCGCTGGCTGCAATGGAAGAACGCCGCTCTGCCTTTGCCAGCCGATTGCAAGCTGGATCAGGCCATCGTCGCTCAAATTTTCCTGCGCGTCCGTGCCCTCTATGCACAGGACCCAGGCAAATTCCCGGATCCCATACTCAAACTCGCCTGGAACTATACCGATACCTCCAATCCATCGCTCTCTGACGTGCTCAAAGAAATCAACGGCAAGGCTCTTGCCGATCTCGAGGATCCGGCTACGAAACAACAGATCAAAGCCGGCCAGCAATTGCCGGGCTTCGCGTGGCTCAAAGACGACGGCACCACGCTCTGCGGAAACTGGATTTACTCCGGCGCCTTCACCGAAGCCGGAAATTTAACCGCGCGTCGCGACCCCTCGGATCCTTCGGGACTTGGCGTGCACCAGAACTGGGCATTCTCTTGGCCCGCCAATCGCCGCGTTTTGTATAACCGCGCTTCTTGTGATTTGGAAGGCAAGCCCTTCGATGCCACTCGCAAGCAGGTGTGGTGGAGCGATGCTACCCAGAAATGGGTTGGTAATGATGTGCCCGACTTCAAACCCGACTCCAAGCCAGCCGACCACATGGGTCCATTCATCATGAACGCTGAAGGCGTTGGCCGAATCTTTGGTCCGCTCGCAGCTTTCGCCGATGGGCCTTTTCCGGAATTTTATGAGCCTGTGGAAAGTCCCATCGACAACCTGCTACACCCGCAGCAAACCCACAACCCCGTCGTGAAGCGCTTCAAAACTCCGGACGATAAATATGGTGGCCCGAAGGAAGGCTACAATGTCGTCTGCACCACTTATCGCTTGACGGAGCATTACCACTACTGGACGAAAAATAATCCCATGAACGTGCAACTTGTCCCCGAGCCATTCGTGGAAATTTCCGCGGAAATGGCCAACGAAATGGGCCTGCGTGGCGGTGAACGCGTAAAAGTTTCGAGCATCCGCGGCGAATACATCGCCAAGGCCATGGTCACCAAGCGCATCAAGCCCATGATGATCGACGGCAAAAAAACCTATCAGATCGGCATCCCCATTCACTGGGGCTATCGCGGCATCGCCGAGGATGAAGGAAAAACTGCC
>Ga0073928_10003686_pt1 | contig 23757 bp, 18 predicted proteins | sample PaiPotPPA55metaG_FD_76969 | JGI IMG/M metagenome (GOLD analysis project Ga0073928, IMG submission 76969) | Iron sulfur acid spring bacterial and archeal communities from Banff, Canada, to study Microbial Dark Matter (Phase II) - Paint Pots PPA... ...
CGGCGAGGAGATGGGAATTCTCTGAGCCGGCCATGGCGGCCCGATAATAGCATCCCCCTTACGAGCGCGAATTAATTCGCGCTCGAACTCGGCAAGACCTCCTAGCCAGAATGACCGCTTCCCACCCCATTGCTGAAATTCAAACTGGGACACTACCCGTCGATACGGTGCTTCTGCACCGTCTGGTGCGCGATATGGCCGCTGTCGTTGAGCACCGCGATGGCGAGATCGACGGCTCACACTCATCATCAAGAAGCTTCAGCGGGCACAGTTCGGCCGCCGGTCCGCACGCATGGACGATGATCAGCTGGTGCTCGCTCTTGACGACCTCGAAAGCGATATCGGCCAGGTCGAGGAGAGCCATCCAATCACCATTGCAGAGATCGCAGGCGCGCTGCCGAAGCGCAAGCCGCTACCCGATCATCTGCCCGCGTGAAGAGATTTTGCTCGATGTTCCAAGCGATGCTTGTCCGTGCTGTGGCGGGACAATGCATCGGATCGGCGAGAGCGAATCCGAGATGCTTGATTGGGTGCCAGCAAGGCTTCGTATGCCGGGTCTGCAATAAAGTCGTACAAGCGGCGGCGCCGGAACGCCCAATTGCTGGCGGGCTCGCAACGCCAGCACTGCTCGCCCAGGTGCTGATCGCCAAATATTGCGATCACACGCCACTCTATCGGCAGTCGCAGATCTTTGCCCGGCATGGCGTCGAGATCGAACGCTCGACACTCGCGGGCTGGGTCGGTGGCGCCTCTTGGTGGCTGGAAGCCTTGCATGAGAAATTGTGCAAGAACGTCTTTGCCTCCGATCATCTCTTCGCTGATGATACGCCCATCCCAGTGCTCGATCCCGGCCGAGGGCGTACAAAGACCAGACGTCTGTGGTCTACGCGCGTGAGCAGACACCGTGGGCATCCCTTGATCAACGATGCTGCCTAAACGCCGCTCGGTTCATTGATGAACGGCGGAGGTTCCAGCTAATCGCGTGTCAAGCGTTTTCGAGCTGACGTGCCAAAGCGCTCGATGAAGCCGATGGATCATGGACATTCAAACGAGTGCTTTGCGGCTAGACATAGCAGTAAAAATCCGAAAGCAAGCAGTCGCGCAGCAACCGGACGAAAAGGCTGACAATTGCAATCATACGGCGATCATGCTCTGATTCGCTGCTGGCCGCGAGTCGGGAGGACGTAGTTTTCGCAAGCGACAACCGCCGATTGCCTGTCAATTTGCCTATGCCGTGGAAACTCAAGCTGCCGTGCCGAGAATTGCCGGCTCAAAATTTAGGCTGGAAGCTTGTGATTCAGGCGAGTTGTAGTGACCGCGCCACGCAGGATCTGTTTATCCAACCGCGCAGCTTATATCGTTTTACATCCGGTTATTGGTAGTAGATTATTCACCTTGCTTGGGGCGAGGCTGTTCCGTGCTCTTCTAACAAGCAAGGCAAGTGGCTTGGTCAAACGATTGACGGTCGTCTAATGCCGCGCGGCGTTTGTAACAATCTGTTTTGTCTGGAATTCCGATTCATGCGAACAAAAAATGCCCTGCTGCCTAAAACCGCGCAAATCAACTGGCGCTTCAGACTGGCGGGCCTAAGTAAACCGCGGTCAGGGACCGCTCCCGGCGGCGAGCACGGTGCGATCCGCGGATCATCCTTGCCGGCGCCGGCCCGATCGAGCACGCGCACGGACCGGAAGTGGCCTTCCTGCGCGACCGAGCGCGCGAACGCCGCAACGGGAAGCCCATCATCATGGCAAAGCGCCAGATGCACCACGCCCGAACGTGCCGCATCGGCGACCAACGCCACCAGATGCGCAGCTTGCTCCGCAGCAAACGGGCTCCCAATCCAGATCAGCAGGCCGTTACTATCCCCAGGCTGCTGATCCCTCGGCGCGTTGGGACCGAGCGTCAGTTCCGACCACCGAGGCGCATCGGCGGTCTTCGGTGGCAGAGGCGATGTTTCCCAGCCCATGGCATAGGTCCGCACCCAGCGGCGCACCCGGCGACACGCTGTTGCGTTGTCGCGCCGGCTCCTTCGCAATTGCGAATCTCGTTCAATGCTTCCGCGAGTTGCCGCGAGGTGGCGTTGGCGAACTCGGTCGGAACCGATGGCACGCGCACGCCCAGCGCCCCGGCGGCTTTGCGCACGATACGGGAGACGGCGAACGAATTGAGATGCAGTTGGTCGAGAAAGCGGTCGTCGCGATTGAAGCTGGCCGGATCGAGCCCCGTCTCGCAAGCGACCACCATGGTGACGACATCAAGCGGCTCGCCCGTTGGCGGCGCTGCAACCGCGCTGTCGTCAATGATCAGCGGCGGCGCGATCGCCACGGTCTGCACCTCCTCGCGCCGGCCGCAGGGATTTTCGATCACCGCCGGGATCGCAGCAGGTTCAAAACGCCGGATGGGACGGTCCTCGAACAACCACTCGATGCGAAGCTTGGCTGCGGCGGTGAACAGTCTGCCGACGCAATCGAGCAGGGGCACGATGGAATCGCCAAACGCATCCATGGGCATCGCCGTCAGCCCCCGCGCACGGGCCAGCCGCGACAGGCCTTGCCCTGGGCCAGCCTCGATCAGAAGATCGGCGTTCGCCGCCAGCTCCGAGAGCGCGCCATCGAACAGGACGGGCGCCTCGAGTTGGTCGACGAGCAGGCGCTTCAGGTCGTCGTCGTGTCCAAGCCGGCGACCGCTGATCGTCGAGACGACTTTCCCCACTGCGGGCGCGAATCTGAATGCGCCCAGCGCAGTCTTCAGCGGCTGGACCGCGCCACGCATATGCGGACTGTGAAAGGCGTGCGAGACCGGTAACCGCGTGGCCTCGATCCTGTTCGCCGCGCAGCGCTTCACGGCCTCGCCGACCACTGCAACTGTGCCTGCCAAAACGGTCTCTGTCGGGCCGTTGCGGCAGGCAATCACAAGGCCGCAATCGCGCAGCAGCAGCAGCGCGTCCTCGGCGGACAGCGTCACGCGCAGCATGGTGCCGCCCGGCGTCCCATGCTCGGCCATGATGCGGCCGCGGACCGTCGCGAGCTCGAGCGCGGCGCCGCGCTCCAGTGCGCCCGACCATGCCAGTGCGCTGATTTCACCGAGGCTGTGCCCCATGCCGATATCGGCACTCACGCCGAGCCGCTCCAGAAGGCGAAGCGAAGCAAGCGAAGCCGCAACGATCGCAGGTTGCGCCAATTCCGTCGCGGTCGACACGCCCGACGACGTCGGCACCAGGTCGAGAAGGTCGACAAGATCGGGGAATCGATGGCGCCAGAGGTCGCCATCGGCCGGGAAGGAGCAGCCTGACCCGGAAACAGAAGACCGATGCTGGGCTGCGCGGTCGCGCGACCGAAGCTCACGCCGTCATACGAACGATGGTGGCCTTGCAGGAGAAGCTTGGCAGCCGCAAGACGATCGGCGAGCTCGGATCCCGAGCACGCGATAATCGCCAGACGGAACGGCCCGTCGTGCAACGCGGCGGCGGCATGTGCCGCAGCATCGACCAGCTCCGCCACCATCGACAAGGTCGCAGCGCGGTCCTGAATTGCAACAATGGCGCGATCAATTTCCGCGACGTCATTGCCGGCAAACAGGAACAATTCGGCATTCTGAGGACACGGCGGACGGATCGCGCGCGCAGCAGACGCCACCTTCTCCAACACCACATGCGCATTGATGCCGCCAAATCCGAAGCTGGAGACCCCGGCGATCGCCGCGCGCTGCTCGGACAAGGCACATCCCGTCAGTTCGGGGAAGATCGCGCCGTCGAACTCGGCGAAGACGGAGTGAGGTCGCGTGCATCCGACATGCGGTGGAAAAAAACCATGCCGTAAAGCTTCGATCGATTTGACGAGACCGGCAAAGCCGGCTGCCGCCTTGGTATGACCGATATTGGCCTTGATGGAGCCGATCGGCAGCGGTGCGTGCGCGCCGCTGCGAAGGGTCGCGAGCGCGCGGACTTCGATCGGATCGCCGACGGCGGTACCCGTCCCGTGAGCCTCGATGAAGGCGAGATCTGCCGGATCCACGCCGGCCATCGCACAGGCGCGGCTCGCAGCGCTCAGCTGCCCCTCGCTCGAGGGTCGCGTCAGGCCGCCGGCGCCGTCGGTCGACAAGCCCCAGCCGCGGATCTGCGCAAGAGCTGAAAGCTCGCGTCGGCGCGCCTCGCCGTCGCGCATCAGGATCACGCAAGCGCCGCCTTCGCCCGGCCAGAATCCGGCCGCACGGGCGTCGAATACGCGCATCTCGTCGGCCGCCAGCGCGCCGTTTCTGGAAAAGCCGACGAGTTCGAAGGGATCGAGGCTGAGGTCTACGGTCACCACTATCACCGCGTCGGCCAGACTGGCCGTCAGCAGGTTGGCTGCGTCCGCGAGCGCGACCAGTGAGGATGCGCAGGCGCCGTCGATGGAGTAGGCGCCGCCGCGCAGATCAAAATGATTGGCGATTCGCCCGGCAATGGTATTGGCGAGCCCGCCGGCCAGGCTGTCCTCGTTGGGATCATCGAAACGGTCGCGCAGGAGGGCGACGAAACGCTGGTGCATCCGGGCCAGGACTTGCGGCGGCAGGCCTTCGGCGTCGCCGGCTCTGGTCAAAATGTCCGCAAGGAAAGGAAGCCGGAGCCGCAGCAGCGAGGCGCGACTGAATTCACCTGTCAAGGTGTTGGCAACGACGACCGCGGTCCGCGAACGGTCGATGCGGTCGGGGCCGCCGATCTGTGCAATGGCGTCGGCGGCGAGTTCGAGCGCCAGCCAATGCGTCAGGTCGGTCGCGGCGAAGGTCTTCTCCGGAATACGGAACGCGCCGCGCGGAAAGCTCCAGTTGGTGAGCAGGCCGGCACGAATCCGCGTGATTGAATCGGCTTCGCCGATGACATCCGCCGCATAGCGCGCGATCTCGAGCCGCTGCGGCGGAATCTCGCGAAACGATCGCCGTCCCTCGACAAGGTTGGCCCAAAGCTCGGCCGGGCGAGGCGGCGTCCGGAAAGCGGCAGGCAGTCGAGACGATCGCGACGCTCATGCGGATGCGTCCTCAGCCGTGCAGCGCCTTGCGGTCGAACGCAACCGGCGCCCGGCTTCCAGCCAGATTGGCGACAGTCAACCAGATCCCGCGCAGCGCCGTCACAATGGTCAGCGCGTAAAACAGGCCGAACACGACGTGCAGGCTCATGAAGATCGCGTAGAAAAACGCGATCGCCGCAGCGAACAGGACTTGCCCGCGCATGCCGGCAGGCGAGGTTGCAGGATCCGTGATCATGTAGAACGTGAACAGCACGAAGGCGAAGCCTGTCATCGGCACCAGTCCGGCGATGATCGGAGTGCCCTGGATCAAACCGCGCACCACGGCCTGTACAGCGAATGCTGCGACCCAGGCCAGGATCAGCGGGATGCGGCCGGTTGCCTTGATATTCAGATAGCTTCCGGTGCAGATGATGATGCATGGCAGGATCCAGTCCACGATGCCCGAGGTGTTTTCGGTGAACTGGTAGGGGGGAGCGATTCCGACGGTCGGAAACAGGACCAGCGTCAGGGTGATGCCGAAATTGGAAGGATTGAGCACGTGCCGGAACTGGCGCCGGCCCGCACGGTCGAAGCCGACCACGGTCCGGAACAGATATTTCGATGCCATCGCCGCCGAGGCAGCGAAGGCAATTGCCGCCACGTTCTCGGCTGCATAGAGCAGCATGCCGACCGCGAGCCCGCTGATATGGGCGGGCAACAGGAATTTGACGAAATCGACGGCCGAGCCGGCGTAGCGTGCGCGGCGGCCGTTGACGCGCGCATCGACGGTCTCGCCGACCAGTTCGGTCGCGTAGGCGGCCGCCAGTGCGACGAGCGGCGTGATCCACGACTGTTCGAAGCCGAGATAGAAATGCCCCACAATATTGAGGATGGTGATCGCGAAGGCGAAGCGTGAAAGTCCGCCGAGCCGCTTTTCCGAGTACCAGCGATCGGCGACCCGCGACTCAGCCACGCCGGTTCGCGCCTGGGATCGGATATCGGATAGCTCACGGCGTAGAACTAAGGACACGGCAGGATTCCTCTCTCAGGTTGGACTCGACCGGAAAAGCCTGTCGGCACTCGCCGTCGCCGAGCACGATCTGGTATCGGCCGGGCAGGAGCCGCACCGTTTCCTGGCGCTCGCCGCCGGCATCGCGCCAGGTGATGCTCACGTCGAGCAGTTCGTTGGTCGACGTCGAGCCGAGGCCGAGATGGATTTCCGGTGCACGCTTGCTGCTATGTCCGCTGCCGCCATCAACGACGGAGGTGACGACTGTTCCCTTGCCATTGCCGGGCACGACCACCCGCGCTTCGGCGCCGATCGCGGCGCGAAGCCCCCGTCACCGAATACGTCTCCAGTCGCAACCCCTCGCGAGACCGTGGCGTGGTCGAGCCCCAGACGATTCCACACGTCGTGAAAATGACCGTCTGCATCCGGCAGAAACAACCGGTCGTGGTCATGGCCCGAAATATCGTCGCCGGACGAGACGCGGAACCATGATGCAGGATGAGCCAGCAACTCGTCGTTGCCCATCGCAAGTTCCTGAAGCTCCGGCCACCGGCTGTGCTGGCCGTGGACAAAGCCGATGGCCTGCAACAGCGCCGGATGCCCGGAATTCAACAGATCGGCAAATTTGAGGTCCCAGGCCCAGCCGCTGGTCCACGTGCCACGGGCAAAACTCTCGTCGCGATAGGGCGCCTTGCCGCGCAGCCAGGCGCCGACATCGCCATTTGGCACGAACAGGAAGTGGCTCTCGAGCAGCGCATAGGGCGAGGAGATGTTGCTCACCGCAATCGCCGGACGTCCGTCAGCCGTGACGTCGCCGAAATCGACACCCATGCCCTTGAAGGAGTCCTGGCCCAATACCTTCGATCGCGGCGTCGTCAATCCCCGCTCCCCCTCGACCAGCTCGAAGCGGGGATGCCCGGGCGTCGAGCGGTTCAGAAGAAGGCGATCCGGTCCGAAATCATTGGCGATGTAGATTTCGGGAAGATGGCGGTATTCAGCGAGGCGCTCGCCGGATAGCGCGATCAGGTCCGCGTCGAGATCGCGCGTGCCGAGGGCAAGTGTCCAGCCCGTGGCCATCTGATCGGTGAAGGCGTCGCTCGCGTCGCGATAGGACACCGTGGCCGCACTCGAGTCCTGCCACAGCAACAGGCGCTTGTGCCCGCCGTTGAAGGCCCGCGACATCGAGTGCTGCATTTCGAAGGGGGTGGTGGCGTGCTTGTCGAGGACGTGGTCGCCCTCGGGGAAGTAGTTGCCGAAGACGAGGTCGGGATGGCCGTCGCCGTCGATGTCGGCGATCACGAGCGCGTTGGTGTTCCAGATTTCGCGCTTCGGAACGATTTCGACCGGGGTGAATGCCGCGGCCGAAAGCGTCTGCGCGTCGTTGCGGAGGAAGACGACCGGCGTACGTCCCCAGTAATAGACGACGAGATCCATCCGTCCGTCCTCGTTGACGTCGGCTGGCTGGCATCCCATCGGCGCAATGGTCGCAGGATCGTAGCCTTCGGTGGGCAATTGCAGGGCAAAGGCAGCGAATCGAGCGCCGGTGCCCGGGGCCGGCAGGATCGAAACACTGTCGTTGCGCGGGTCCACCAGACAGATATCGGCAGGACGCCCGCTGCCGGCGATGTCCGCCAATGCGACGCCGGCGCCGACGGAAGATATCCAGGCATCGATGTGCTTGAGGTCGGGGTGAACGTCCCGAATCCCGCGCATCGGCCGCCCGTTGTCGGCCGGCTCGAGATAGGTTGCCGCGAAGCCCGGCAGCTCGGATAGCGGCCTGTGGTCGTCGGTAGCGACCACATGGTGGTTGGCAATCGCAAACAGGCTGACAGCGATCGCGGTCGTCGCGAGCCGGGGCGCCAGAAAACCGGCAAGCTTTATCATGATCGTTGCTCCAGGAGCTTGGCCATCGCCGCGGCGACATTGCGCCGCCAGGTTTCGTAACGGGGAATCCCGGCATCATCGGTTGCCGGAAGCCGTGCACGTGCATCCCGCACCAGGGTGGACAGGGCGACGGTGTCTTGTCCCGTCAGTTCCCTTGCGACCCTATCCGTGTGAGCGGGAATTTCGCCCGCCAGCGCATGAGCCTCGCAGGCAAACGCCGCGCCTTGCGCAAAATGCGCCGCGAGCCCGTAAGACCTGCTGCGAGCCGCCGCGATATCGTCCGCCTCGATCGGACCGGCATAGGTCATCGCAAGGCCGAGGCCCGACCACAGGTCGGCCCGACGTTGCGGCGGGAAATCCGCAACGCGCTGCACGGCGCGCTCCACGGCTCCGCCGCTGACGAACCAGAGCGCGCGGCCGACGCCCTGGTCGTAAGCCCGTGCCGAGTAGCCCGTGTCTTGTCGCCGCCAGCCCGCGCGCACGCGGGGGAAGTTGAAATAGGTGTCGTGAAAACCCATGCCGTCGAATGCGAGCCATCGCAGCAAGGGATCAAGCTCGGCCAATAGCGCGCGGCGGCGCCAGGGCAGGCGCGCCATGGCCCAGCCGACTCCGACATGGGCGAGATAGGCGAAGCGGCCTTCGATGACCTTGAGATAGCCGGGCAGGCGTGCCTTGCCGAATGGCAGCGCGTCGGCGACGGCAAAGCCCATGGCCGCGCCTTCGGCCGCGAAGCCGCGCCGGTGAGCTGGCAAGGCGCCAACGAGCGGCAGGATGTCGCCGGGATCGTCGACGCCGAGCGCCGCATTATATCCGCAAAGGAAAATCTCTCCGATGCTCTCCATGGCGGCCTGCCGCGCCGGATCGGCGGGATGAAAACCGCGCTTCGCGAATTTGGCCTCGTCGGGCGACAATGTCAGCAAACGACGCGTGATCGCCGTGCGAAGCCTGCTTGCGAACGGCGAACCGGCGCTGACGATTTCGCGAATCGAACTCATCGCTCACTCCCCTGGCCCTGTTCCAGTAAGCCTGCCGGTTGCGGTGCGACCGCCGGTCGGCGTCATTGGTGTAAACCGGCGCTTGAGAGGTCTAGGAACGCATGGCCTCGGGAAAATCGCCGCTGCTTCGCCGGCGCATAGTCGTCGGACCATCACGACCATCACGGCAAAGTCACAGGCCGCCGCGTGCTTGGTCGAGCTTATTCCGTGAGCGCGCATTGAGCGGGCGGTGACGCCCGCTCAATGCCGGGCGACCTCAAGCTGCCTCTGCTCGAGGCTGCCTGCCGGCAAATGCCCGCGCGCTGCATCGGCCGCCATGTGTTCTGCAGTCCAACGCTTGTTCTGCACTCACATTCGAAGTGCCTGAGACTTCAACGAAGCATGTCCTGTGATAGCGCCGTGATAGTAGCACGACGATGCTGTAGAGCCGGCGTGCAAGCGTAACGGAGGACAATCGAAGCGAGGATTGCGTCGGCCGCAGACTGAATCCCTAGGAGAGGAACAGATGGCTGCGTTATCGAAATACCCCCATCGGGAGACGACGATCGCGGTCTATCGTCGGGCCGTCACCCGGGTCATCGCTCATCTGACGGCGAATCTCGGGGAGGATCACACGCTCGAGGACATGGCCGATGTCGCGACGCTGAGCCCGTTCCATTTCAATAGGATCTTTCGCGAGATCGCCGGCGTGTCGCCGGTCCGCTATCTCTACGCGCTGCGCATCGCGGAAGCCAAACGTCTGATCCTGACAACCCGCCTCAAGGTAATCGATATCTGCTATTCAGTCGGCTACAACAGCCTCGGCAGCTTCAATAAGCGCTTCGTCTCTTTGGTCGGTTACTCGCCGCGGCGCATTCGCAGCTTGGCGACGAGGGTCGATCCGGCAGAGTTGCGCCGCCTGATCGACGCACGGGCCGATTCGATGGCGCTCAACCGTCGCGAGGCCTGCTCAATCTGGGGGACTACCCATATCCCGCTCGGTTTCTCGGGGGTCGCCATGGTGGCGCTTTTTCCCGGATCGCCTTCGAACAACTATCCGGTAGCCAGCGTACTTCCCGAACACGGGGCCTATGTGCTTCCGCCGGTCCGGCAAGCCGGCAATTTCTTTGTCATGGCGGTCGGGCTCAACTGGCACGAGCAAATGGTTGATTTCCTTCTGCAGCCCAATTGCCTGCGGGCGGTCATGCCGCCGATCCACCTCTCGGATAGCGGGCGGAGCAGCCCGATCGACTTCCATCTGGTGCCCAGGGAACCGGTCGATCCACCGATCCCGCCCTCGCTGGCGTTCCGGCTCGTTGACCAGTTCATCCGGTTGCCGGCCGAGTTGCCGGACGAACTGCCGGAGGTGAACAGCCGGGGCGCAACGGCGGTGCTGGGAAGGGGGAGGCTATCCAAGATGTCGTTTGCTCCCAGCCGTGCCATCAAGCCGGCGCGCCTGCTCGCCGCCTTGCTCGCGCTGAGCATCCTCGGCCTGCCGTCCCGACCGGGCCACGCCGCAGAATTCACGTTCCATCTGGTGGCGAGCGACCCGACCTCCGGCGCCGATGCGAGCATTTCGCCCGACGGCACGATGTTCGCGACCTCGTCGCTGCGCGGCTGGCACCAGAACATCTGGCTCTACGACATAGCCGCGACGCGCTGGCGGAAGCTGACTGAAGGCGATGCCTACGACAGCGAACCGAGTTGGTCCCCCGACGGAAGCAGGATCGCCTTCACCTCGACGCGCGGCGGGAACAAGGCAATCTGGACGGTGCGGATCTCCGATGGCGCGCTTACGCGAGTCACGACGGAGCGCGCGGATGTGGATTATCCCGCCTGGTCTCCGGACGGAAGCTCCATTGTCTATACCAGCGGCCCGTGGAAGGCGCGAACCTTCAAGACCATCGCCAGCACCGGCGGAATCCCGCACAACGTAAGCAAGAAGCCGGGGCATCTGGGGGCCTGCAAATACTATCCCGATGGCCGGTCTCTCATCTGTCACACCTATGAGAACAACCGGGGAAACGTCATTCGGCTATCGCTTGATGGCGCGGTTCTGGACCATCTGACGAATGGCGCGCTGGACTACAAGCCCGCGGTCTCTCCTGATGGCAGCGAGGTCGCCTTTTCCCGGATTGAGGATGGCACTTCGGTCATCCAGCTGTCGCCGGCAAGTTCGATCCGGCCGACCCGGCTCTCCGCCGCGCTGACGCAGCCGCCCGGAGAGGATCGCTGGCCGATGTATACCCAATCCGGCCGGTTGTTCTTTCACCGGGTCGTCAATCGCGGCACAGCGGTGATGGTCTATCACGGCGGCTCCGGCGAGACCGAGACCCTGATCGGCAGCGATGAGAAGCCGAGCCAGGCGGCATTTGATTCCGCGGCCCGGCGGGTCGCCTATTGTGCCGAGCTGGATGGGCGCAGCGTGGTCCGCATCCTCGACCGTGCAACTACTACGCGCCGAACGCTCGATCTGGGTGGCCGGGAAGCCTGCTTCCCCCGCTTCGCCCCGGACGACCGGAGGCTCGCGGTCACGGTCAAGATCGATGGCGTTTGGCAGATTGCCGTCGTCGATGCCGAGGGCGGCGAACCACGCGTGCTGACCGGCCGAGCCGATCTGCGCGGGCTGAACGGACCGCTCGATTGGTCGCCAGATGGTGAGCGGCTGCTCTTCAAGGCCGATACCGCGCCCTTTGAATCGGCACTGTTCATCCTCGACACGCGCAGCGCCACCCTCGAGCGGGTGACGCATGGCCATGATTTCTTCGAGGCGCCGTCCTGGTCGCCTGATGGCGGGGCCATCCTCTTCATGTCGACCCATAGCGGCGAATGGCTCTGGGGTCTCTATCGCTTGACGCTGAGCGATCGTCGGGTCGTGGCGCTCGCGCCGAACGACGGCACGGAGAAGAAATACCCGCGGCTCCTGGCTGATGGCCGGACCGTCTGGATGCAGGCCGATCGCTGTGACGCAACGGAATTCGTCGTGGAGCGGGACGCGGCCGGCCGCGAGCAATCCTTGACCAAGATGCCAGGCGGACACTGGCCGAGCTACTCGCGCGACGGCGATCAGCTGCTGTTCACCGCGATGCTGCGCAACGTCGAATTCTGGCTGGGTGATCGCATCGAGGCGTCGGTGCGTTGACCAAAATCGTGAGGGTCTCAATTGCAGATCGGCGGAATTCGCGGCCCTGCACGCCGTATCGCTCTCCTCCTCTTCGCCATCGTGTTGCTCGGCGCCGGTCGATCGGCGCCCAGCAGTTTGCCGCTCGGCTATCCGCCGCTCCCCGTGCCGACAGCGAATCCGCCCACCCTTGCCAAGCGCGAACTCGGGCGGCAGCTCTTCTTCGAGCGCCGGCTCTCAGCGGACGGCACCCTCAGTTGCGCGGACTGCCATAAACCGGAGCACGAATTCTCCGACGCGGTGCCAATATCGCGCGGCGTTTTCGGGCGGCACGGCGTTCGGAAGACCCCCTCACTGCTAAATGTCGGCTACCAGCCTGTCCTGATGTGGGATGGGCGAGCTCCGGATCTCGAGCGCCAGATCCGACACCCTCTGACCGGCTATAACGAGATGGCGATGACCGAGGCTTCCGCGGTTACAGCCTTGGCGAGCGATAGCCGGTATCAGGCGCTCTTCACCGCCGCCTTCGGCAACCCGGAAATCACCGTCGACCGCATCGGCCAGGCGATCGCTACATTCGAGCGGGCCACCCTAATCCGCAGCTCGCCTTTCGACCGCTTCATCCTTGAGGGCGATGCGCGCACGATCTCGGCCGCGGCCCAGCGCGGCTGGCGCGTCTTCCAGGCCAAGGGATGCATCACCTGCCACTTCTTCGAAGCCGGCAACCCGTTCTTCACTGACTTTCAATTCCACAATACCGGCGTCGGATTCGATACCCAGAAGCCGGACCTCGGTCTGTATTACACGACGATGAGGCTCGAAGATCGCGGAAAATTCAAGACGCCGAGTCTGATCGGTGTCGCGGAGCGCGCGCCCTATATGCATGACGGCCGATTCCAGACGTTACGCCAGGTCATCGATTATTATGATCGCGGCGGCACACCGAATCCTTTCCTGGACGGTCAGTTGAAACCTCTCGGACTTACGGAGGCCCAGAAGAGCGACTTGATCGCCCTTCTGAAGGCACTCAGTCCGGAGGGCACGTCCGAGCCGCCCGACCGCGACCGACAGGTAGGTCCCGCGACGGAGGGTGACAATAGCGATCGAAAGACTGTGGACCGGGCTCGACATCAATGACAGTGAGGCCGAGCGCGCGAGACGGCGTGCTGGTCACCGCCGACTGGCTCGGTGCCGTGATCGAGGCGGCGGGTTTCAGGGATGTCGGGATCGTCGCGCTCGGTGACGAAGCGGCGCGCACATTTGCGCTCATCCATCGAAGCGTCCGGCAACAATTGCCGGCGCATCGCCGTATGTAGACGTGTTTCGCATGCCGGGCGCGGGTTTCAAGAAGTCGCCGGGATACGCAAAGTGAGCAATCCCAAAGGGGTTTGTTCCACAGGGTGATGCTATCGAGATCGATAGAAGGCGCATGCTTATCGCCGTGGACTTAGCTGGCCTGTATCCGATTTCTCGCTTCAGCTAGCCGTTTTGCTGCATGAAGGTTCGGATTCCGGTCAATGCTGTGTGGATCTCAATGCGCCGGCAGCGCCATGAGGTGTTCTTCATGGTTTCGCAATTGCCATCGGGAGAACTTAAATGAATGGCGTGGAAAGTGTTGCGAAATACGGGACGCTCACCGGCGTCAGCAGCCGTGACATACCCACCCGGATGCTTGCGGGCCTGACCACCTATACTCTCGACGACGAGATACGTCGGCGCTTCAGGCCCGAAACCCGGACGGAAATCGACGCCGCGATCGCGCGGATGCGGCGGCTCTTCGTCAAGAAGACCGGTGTCAATATCAGCCGGATCTTCTCTCGGGACGAGCAGGACTGCGTGTTCTCCGCCGATCCGATAGCGCGCGACCAGGCGCTCTGGTCCGTGGTCGACTCTGGGAACGACAATCTGAATATCGTCATCCGTTCCTTCGAGACGGCCCAGACGCATCACGCCCAGCTTTCGTCGCTCCTGGCGCTCCGCAAGCTCGCGCATCACGACTTCCGTCGCGCGAGCTCATTTCTGCAATCGGTGGCGGGGGACCAGACGCGCCTCGACATGGCCGAATGGGCGGCGCTCGGACTCCAGGAAATCCAATACGAGGGCAGCGGCCCGCAGCTGTTGGGCGAAGCGGTGGCGCGCCGTCCCTGGGTGCTGAACCCGTCCCATCTCTTCGATGTGACCATGCCGCTGCATTTCGAATGCATCGCGGTCACCCGCATTGTCTCGGCGAGCGTCCGCACCGTGATCTCGCCGCAATGGTTCAGCCAGATCTTCGGCAATGCCATGGCCCTGGTCCGGCGTCAGACCTTCCAATCCGAGATCATCCTGGAGAAGCAGGTCGCCGGCCTGCATGCGGATGGCAGCATGCACTTCGAGCACTTCCCGTTCAAAGGGGAGACCCAGGCGCTCGACGGCAACCTGTTCCTGCATAATTACTGGTCCGAGATCCGCCGGCCCTTCTATACATCCGGCACGGCGGAAGTGGTCGACGACAAGCATCCGGTCCTGGTCGATGTACCGATGACCTTCCTCCGCATGGCGATCACCTCGGCTCCCGCGGCCTATCGCGTCGAGAACCAGCCGATTCCGGAAAGCGTTCGGGGCATCTTCTTCGGCTTCGGCCATGTCGAGCCGCGAGTCCTCCTGGCCCGGGGCGGCCGGATTGGCGTCGGCGACTTCCAGATCTCGTCCTCGCTCAACCCTGCGACCGGGAAGCCGGCGAACACCTCGTATTACGGCACCTTCTACGGCAAGCTGACGGATGCCGATAGCGACGGCAAGCTAGTGACCAATGCGCGCGATGTGCATTGCGATGTCGAGGGGCGCCTCGACTATCACGGCGACGGCTCGCTCGCCCCTGATCCGATGCGGCCGGACGATTGGCGCTGAGCGTTCAGATCGTCTTGCGGCGGCGGATTGTAGCTTCGGCCGTGCCGATCGCGAGCGAGACGTAACGTTGGTCGCCCGCAATCAGCAAGCGTCCCGCGCAGAGTTCAGCGACGTCGTTTACCTTCCCCATTGCCGCTGACTCGATGGGGGATATCTGCTGCGTGCCGGGCTGAAAACGGTCGAGACCCTTTTCCGAAGCAACTATCCATTCCGGTTGGCTTGAAAAGATCGCCGAGACGAACGTTCCGTCCTTGAGGAGATGCAGAGTAAGGGTAGGTAGATCAAACCAGTACAATCCACGATCTGTAGCCAGCAACCACTTGGTATCGTCATTTTTTCTACAGCCGTGATGTCTCCGAAATATTTTCTTTTTTCTACGGGCAGTGCTCCCTTTTCGAAAGGCCGAAGTTGTTCAGCATTTACATCCAAAAAAAAACAAACCCACGCCATTTACTGGATGCGGAAATCCCCCGGCTATGGAGTAGTTACCAATGCTGAATACCGAACGCCCATTGCCCAAGCCCGTGAGACCTTTCCGGCCAGAAAAAAATCCACTGAACTGTCCGTCCCGAATCTGGGTGATTTTGCCGGCGCCTGCATGCAGCAGGGAGAGGCGTATCCCGGCTGAGCCGTCTTGGAGGTCCGCTGCGACAAGCCAAAGGTCCGGCTCCAGTCTGTAAAGCGAGTAGATCGACTTGTTGCTGACCGTCGATCCGCCGTCGAGAATGTTGAAGGTACCTTTGACCGGATCGAACCGAAATATTCCACCCTGAGCAAATGCGACCCAGAAATCCTGACCTTCCAGACGGTGGATCGACTGCAAACCAACGAAGCTTCGCAGCGTCGGAAACGAGCAGTGGCTGGTTGAGGCAGGCGAGGGCCTGTATCTCTTCAATGCCGCGACAGATCAACTCAAGACCTTGGCCGAAACAGACCATAACATCGGCGCCATTCAGGAATATCGCGACCTTGGTCCGGGCACCGCGCTGATCCGGACTGATCGCTTGTATAGGCTGGACGCCGGGAAGGAAACGCTCGAGGTACTGCCGCTCGGCGTCAGTCGAGTCAGTCGAGTGCTCAGTGGAGAGTCCAACGGTTACCTTCTGGAGACGAGCAGGGGCTGGCTGCTGGTCGACGCCAATCTTTCAAACGGAAGATATTTACTGAGTGCACCATCGTCTGTCCCGGAGTCTTCCAAGGATCTCGGGCAGGGACGAATCATTTTCGATCCTAATTACGGCTCAGGACAACCCGTGACATTTTTAGATCCCTCGAGCTGCAAGTGAGAAGGCCTGTTCTGGCATTGGCGAGCCGGACAAACTGAAATGTCTGCGCTGGAATACGACATTGGGGTTGGATCGGGCGGCGAAATACAACCTCCGCCCCTTCTCGCGCCCGGTTCAAGGACCTCAGCTGGGCGAACCGGACGGTCGGGCCCGTGCATTGTCCGACCGACCTGCATGCCCGAACGCTCCAATGATGCCGCCCAGCAGCACGGCCGCGCCCATGACGAGATATGCTTTCGAAAAGCCGACGGTATTCGCAAGCCCGCCGAACAGTGACGGTCCAAGCACGGTGCCCATATAGGCGAACATCATGCTTCCCGCTGTCGCGAGGCCCACTTCAGCGGGGCTGACGTCGCGGATGATTTCTGCCAGGAACACGCCGTTCCATCCGCTGGCGGTCGCGCCCAGCAAAACGACAACGGCGGCGATCGCGCCCAGCGGCCATGCTGCCGTAAACTGGCTCATCAGACCGGCAGCGACCGCCATCAGCAGCGCGATGCCAAGCAGCAGGAGACGTGGTGAGGCCACCCGATCCGCGATGAAACCCCAGCCGAGGCGGCCCGCCACGCCGGCCAGCTGGCTGGCGCTCAAAAGCGCGCCGGCGAGCACGAGATCCAGGCCGGCTGCGCTTGTCAGGTAGACGACGAGAAACGAACTCAGGACGAGTTGCATCGCCGCGTAGACGACCGAGCTTATCGCAAGCGAGGCGAGGCCGGGGCGACGGAAAATGAAGCGAACCGGCTCGAAGAGGCCCGCGCCATGTCCGTGCGGTTTGTCCGGCAGCTCGTTGCGAACCACCGACACTGCGATCCAGACAGCTGCCCCGAGCGCGGCGGTGACCCCGCCAATGCACACGCAGGCGGCGGTCCAGCCGAGCCCGAGAACGAGCGGCGGCGCGACGAAGCCGGCGAGCACGCCGCCCATCGGCACGCTGGTCTGGCGCACCGAAACCAGAAAGGCCATGCCCGCGTCGTTGCGGTAGCGCGCCAGCACGTGTGAACTCGCGGGCGTCAGCGGCCCGTAGCTCAGTCCGATGATGGCGGTCGCCAACAAGGAGGCGGCGAGATGTGGAACGGCAAGGAGTGCGAGCCCGGCGCCGCCGGTCACGACGCAGGCAAAACTAGTGCGCAGCGGGCCCAGCCGCGTGATCAGCGAGGCCGCGAAGGAGCTGCTGAGAATCGCGCCGGCGTAGACCATGCCGATATAGATACCGGCAATCTGCAGCGAAAAGCCGAGAGAGAGGGCGATCTGGCCGGCCATGATGGGCGGGGTCATGCTCAGCATGGAGACGACGCATTGCGGAAAAAACGTCACCAGCAGAACCCGCGCCTTGGCCTCTGCTCCCGCCCGCGCCATCGCGTCTAACCCCTGGCCAAGTGGCGCTCCGTCGGGGTTCGCGGATTGACCCGGTTTAAGCAACATGTCCGACCACGCCCGATGCAACGGGATCTGCACGCGTCTGGGTTGCGGGTGCCACCAAAAAGTGGCCGCAGCGACAGCCGCCAAATGGATTGGCCTCATGAAACCTCCAAGACTCCTCCCGGGTTGCGCAAATGATGTTGTGCTTAAGGAAGAGTTCGAGACAACCGCTCAGTGGCTAAATGTCTCATCGCGCAATTGCGGAGAGGTTTTTGCTCCGGCCGGGCTGATATCGGAATGAACATGGAGACCGGTTTGATTTTCGGGAAATTGCCTTGGGGAGGCCTGCCCCGTGGTGTCCATTTCCATGATCCCTTCCGGGTTGCGCGAATGATGCTGTCTCCAACGAGGAATTCGAGCCAGCCACGCAGTGGCAAAATATCCGATCGCGCAATTGCGAAGAGGCTTTTCCCCGGCCGGCGAGGAAAGATGACAGAGACGCTTTCGGCAAATGCGGAGACGCGGACCGAGTCATACCTGAGTGGATTTAGTTTTGAGGAATATCTCGATGACCTGCGTCATGGTCATCCCGAGCTGTATGATCTTCTCAGCCACGAGAGATGTCGCGAGGCCGGGCGGCATATTGCGAAAATGAACATGAGCTCGTGGGAATTCGAGGGCGAGAAAGCGGGTGGCCGCGGCCTGGCCTACAATCTTGCACAGAAGAGTGCGGACAATCGAAAAGTGGGCATGACCGCACTTCTGAAGTGCTTCTCGTCTTCCGTCGAAGTTGCCGGTCAGGATTTCAGGATACTGGATGTCCTTGGCGGCGATGGGACCCTTGCACGGTTTTGTAGAACCCTCGGGCATCACGCTCCGACGATCTATACAGCTGACATCTCGAGATTGATGATCGACGCCTGTCACGCCCAGGCGTTACCGTGCGTACGCCAGCCGGCAACGAGAAGCTTGTTCCGTGACGACGTATTAGACGGCGTTCTCATTGCTTATGGCAGCCATCATCTCGATAGCAATGAAAGGCGACCGGCAGTTCGCGAAGCGCACCGTATGCTGAGAGCGGGCGGCCGTCTCGTCCTGCATGATTTCGAGATCGGCGGAAGATGCGCCAGGTGGTTTGACGATGTCGCGCATCCTTACTCGCGGACGGGACATCCGCATGCGCATTTCTCGCGCCACGAAATGTTCCAGCTGTTTGCAAGCGCAGGGTTTCGCGACGTCAGGGTATTTGAAATCCGCGATCCTTTCACATTGCGCGGAAGCTCGCCAGAAGAAGCCAGGCACAATGCAATCATGCACATGTACGACATGTATGACCTGATCAAGGTCGCCGACTCCGGATGCGATATCGCGCCCCGCCTTGAGCGACACATCACCGAAACGCTCGGCCCCATATCGATTCGGCGGGAAGAGGGCCGATACGTGGCAGAAATTCCGCGTCACGCGCTGGTCGCTGTGGGTGCCAAATCGACCTGTGACAGCCAGCGGTGAGTTCGATCGCTAACAATGTAAATCGAGATGGACATGCATCTTCGAGTAAAAAATGAAGAAGAGATGATGAGAAGTGTCGAAGATTGTCTCAGGGACATTCTGATCGAACATCTCTTCGTGGAATTCGACAAGGACAAGATCCTTCCAACCGCTTCTCTTCGGGAAGACCTCGGTCTCGATTCGCTCGGTTTTGTCGAGTTGAAGGATCAAGTCGACAAGCGATTCGGTATCGCTATTTCTGAGGATGAATTTACGCCAGAGAACTTCTCAACAATATCGTCTCTCACCCGCCTGATCAGTCTGCACTGCAGAGCCAACCGGTCTGCGCTGCGGTGACGTTGTGTCTCGAGGCATACGGGAGAAGGTGTTGCCTGGCATCTAGGGTCCGTCGACGACGAGGCGCGATCAATAAATGGAAATAGCGAAATGAGCGCGGCCGCGAGGATGATCATTGACAGCGCCAAAGATCTCGATCGGCGCATTGCTGATTTCGGCGATGCCTCGCCAAAGTACGATCAGCTATTCGAAGGGTATGCTCGACTGGCGTTGCAGCCAGGGTCCGCGGTGCTCATTTTCGCGCCCAATAGTGTGGAATTTCTCCTTCATTGGATCGCAGCTCTCGCCAATGGTTACGTTCCATGTGCGATCGCGCCATCGGCGAAGACGCCGCTCGCAAGCGCGCTGCAAAAATCGTTGAAGATAGCAGCTATCGTAGGGCCTCAACTGGATCCGGCCCGCTACCGGGCGAAGCACTTTGCCAGGATCGGCACATTTAATGCCGTTGTTTGCGATCACATTCCGCCGGCGTACGAACCGTTCGATGTCCTGATCCTGACGACCGGTACGTCCGGATCGCAACCGGCGTGCGTTCATACTGTTGAGTCGCTCGTATGCAATGCGAGCATGACAAACAAGACGCTCAACATAACCGCGGCCGACAAACAACTCTGTGTGCTGCCGATGTATCACTCCTACGGACTTGTCACTCAGAGCCTTGGATCGATCATCAGCGGATGCGAACTCAGGATCGACGGACCACCGTTCAACGCCAATCGCTTTGCTGATGTTATCCGCAAGGAGGGCATATCGATATGCGGAATCACACCGACGATTGCTCGCGACCTCCTTGGAAGGGGGACTGTTTTGCCTGAATTGCGATCCATGAGCATTGGCGGCGATCGGGTCTCTCCCGAAGACGTGGTGAGTTTGCTGAGCAAGCCGTTTATCAACGAGCTTTACATCACCTATGGTTTGACAGAGGCCGGGCCGCGAGTTTCCGTTCTGCCGGCGCACATTACGCCCGTTGAGACCTACGACTCCGTGGGTATGGCCTTCAGCGGTGTCTCGACAAGAATAGAAACCCCGGATGCCGACGGCGTCGGCCAGCTCTTGGTCAAGACACCATCCGTCTGTCGTCGGAAGGTTGGGGGGAATATCCTGCGCCAACCGTTCACGTCTGATGGATTCCTGGAAACGGGAGATCTGTTCAAAAAGGATGCTGCTGGCTATCTTCGCTATGTTGCGCGGAAAGCCGACATCTTGATCGTAAAGGGTGAGAAACTTAATACCAGGAGCATAGACCTGGTCGCCGAGATGCATCCGGATGTCGAGTTTGCGCGCACAACGGCGGGCGATATGAATTCGCTGGTGACCCGTTTGTGGGCGAAAGATGACAAGGTGCTCGATCTGGACGAGATCAAGACATTCATGAAGTCGTCCCTCCGATTGCACGAAGTCCCCGACAAGGTCATTCAAGAAAGGAATGCCGTGTTTCACAAATAGCAAAAGGCTGGCTGTGAAGGGGTGACCTCATGATTGTGGGATCGTTGGAAAGCATCGAGGCCAACGCCAGGCGATAGGGTGCCAAGCCATGAAAAGCATATTTCTGCTTCCGTATGGGGGCGCTAGCGCAGCGAGCTTTCGGTCCTACGTTGATCGCTTTCCGCGCAATGTCGGACGTGTTGTCCCCGTGGAAATTCCAGGGCGCGGCAAGAGATCTCACGAGGAATACGCCAAATCCATCCCGAATGTGCAGCCCTTGCGCTCCAGCAAATAGACACGATGAGCGAGGGATATATTTTACATGGCCATTGCATGGGAGCGCTGCTGGCTTTTGAAGCGATCAAACTGATCGAGGCGAGAAGAGGGCGGCTTCCACGCCTTATGGTGGCCTCAGGACGCAATGCACCAGCACACGCCAACGAATGGTTGCGCCGGGTGGTTGGGTTTGATGATCGTAGCTTCTTCAAGGAATTGCAGGGAATTGGCGGTGTGCCAAAAGGCTTGAGTTTCGCGATGGCGCAGCAATTCCTCACCGTGGTCCGCAATGATCAAGCGACGGCCCGCGATTACGATCCTGGTGACACAAGGATAAGTGTGCCGATACCTGCGTTGGCAGGTAGAGAAGACCCAATGACGAATGCGGCCCGCACTGGCCGGGTGGAAGGACTACACGTCGAAGTTCCTTTCAATCGAATGGTTGGATGGACAGCATCATTTTATCCTTGATCAGCCAGATCGTGTCGCGCTGCATGTAGAAGAGTTTGGCAAATTGGTGGGGTCCTCGGCACTGGTTGAGAGTCGCTAACGCTGACCAGGGCCGTGAAGTGCTCCAGTTCAAAAGCTGGCAAGAGGTAATCGTGGACCAGCCGCGACAATTGATCCGCGCAGCCCGCGCCGCCTTGTCCGAGCCGCCATGCGTCAAGCGTGGAACAGTGAGACGGCGATATGAAACCATTGGCTGTTGCCGCGTGGTCAATGATGACACCGTTAGGTGAAGATGACGCCACTATTGACGCCCTGTTCGAGCAGCGCTCAGCCTTCTCTGTCCAGACATCGCATTGGAAACTACGAAATACGCTGGCCGCGGTCGTGCAGGAACGACCGAGTCATGCGGCACGCGACGGCCAATGGCAGCGATATCTCGCGACATGTGTTACCCGCAGAGTATTGGATACGCTCTCAATAGACTTGCATAGAAAGCGAGAGCGCTGCGCCTTTGTGTTTGCCACGAGCTATGGTCACCTGATCGATGACGCAGGTAGCGATACGATGTCAACCTGGGCCAAGGATTGTGTTCGAAGCGTGGGGTTTGAGGTTGATCCGATAGTGGTCGGATCCGGGTGTTCTTCGGGATCCGATGCGCTCGGCGTCGCCGCCGCCATGCTGGATTGCGGAACAATAGACACGGCAATTGTCGTAGCCGTCGATATCGTAACCGCGGCCAAGCGAATCGCGCATTCGACCTTGGGAACGATGACGGCAAGCCATCACAAGCCGTTTGACATCAATCGAAGCGGAATGCTGCTCGGCGAAGCATCCGCAGCAGTGGTACTTATGCGAAGCGAGGATTGCCCTGAGCACAGGGGAGAATTGATTGGCATAGGGGCTTCGAATGATGCCTTCGGATTGACGTCTCCCGATCCATCAGGCCTGTCGGTCCGCCTGGCGCTGGACCGCGCTCTTCTCGCCGCTGGCCTGACTTATTGCGATCTGGCGCTCTATCTTGCGCATGGCACTGGGACGCAACTCAACGACGAGCTCGAAGCGAAAGTCGTCGAGGAAGTGTTTGCCGACAATGAAACGCTCGCGATCGTTGGAACCAAGGGGGCCCTGGGCCACTCTCTCGGAGCCTGTGGCCTGGTGGAATTTATTCTTCTGCTCCAGATGTTGAGCAGGCGGCGCGCGCCGGCCACGGTCGGGTTGACCGATCCGATAGGCAGCATCTCCGCGAGATTCCCGGGCCCTGAAGGTCGCCCGCTCAGCGGTCCCTATGGTGTCAGCGTCACGCTTGGTTTCGGAGGATTCAACACCGCGTTGATTGCGCGAGCCCGATTGCAATGCACGGCATACAAGGAAGATCATTCGAGGACGGAATAAAGCTCACATTTTTGAAGATGGTGCGTTCGGTCATGGCAGTGAAGACTGCGATATACAGCGACATAAAGGCGCGAAACAGGCCGTCCTTCTATGCGACGCCGGTTGCCTGGGCAGCCGCTCATTTCATTCAATTGCTGATCGAAGATGAAGGGGGAATCGTCGCGCATCATACCGGGATGATCGCGGCAAGCGATGAGTGTAGCTTGAGTACGATACGAGAGCTCTCGCGCACGGCTGCGCAAGGGACCATTTCACCGCTACGATTCGCCGGGGCGAACCCGAGCATAGTGGCTGGATTGCCAGCCCTTCAGCATGGAATTCGTGGGCCAACCTTGTCTCTTACAATGCCGCCCGAACACGCTTCGAGCGTTATTCTGGCTATGATCAACTATTGGATCAGGTACGGCAACATAGTCTCGGTTATCGCGATTGCGCACTATCAGCAAGGCGAACACCGTCATCTATTTAAAGGATTGATCGCCAGATCGGCCAGCGATGAGTTGAGACGCCAAGTCTTGCAACTTGGTGATCCACAAACGGGAGAAATAGTGTGCTGTGATTATGACTCCCTTTGCCAAAATTGATTGGTTGCCGTCTCGAGCCAATCTATTCAGAAGCTCGACGATGGTCGCATGGAGCTATCGCTAAATTCTGGTGACGGCCGGGCCGGTCAGGCGGCGGCAGTCATGGGCTGGCGGTCAGTCGGCTGGTCGATGACCTGGCGTGGAGCGAACCCGCCTCAATAAGCTGTAGTAGCCGAGACTCGATCTGACAGACGGTGCCTGGTTAAGCGATCGGGTTTTGGTGTCCGACGTTATTAAGCGGCGATCATTTTCTCCTTCGTCATCGGCATTGCGTCGAGGAA
>Ga0073928_10003687_pt1 | contig 23750 bp, 30 predicted proteins | sample PaiPotPPA55metaG_FD_76969 | JGI IMG/M metagenome (GOLD analysis project Ga0073928, IMG submission 76969) | Iron sulfur acid spring bacterial and archeal communities from Banff, Canada, to study Microbial Dark Matter (Phase II) - Paint Pots PPA... ...
ACCATGGCCTTGGAGACAGTGTCGATCTCCTTGGAAATGTCGCGCATCGGCTTGTACATCTTGGCCAGATACAACAGAAAGACGATCAGAACTCCGGCGCTGATTTGGCCCGCTAACGCCAGCCGCGCGCCATAGCCCAACACCAGGCAGGTGCCCACCGCGATGATTACTCCCACACTCGGCGTCAATTTGGCTTTCAGGCTTCGCGCGCGCAGCGCCGTCTCCACATTCTCCAAACTCTCCGCTTCAAATCGTTGCACTTCGTAGTCTTCTCTGGCGAACGCCTTCACCACGCGCACCGAAGTAAGACCCTCTTCCACAATGGAAGTCAGCTCGCTCTCCTTCTTGCGTACCGCACGAGAAGCCCGCTTAATCTGGCGAGTCAGGTAGTACACCACCGCGAACAATACGGGCACGACCGAAAGCGCGATCAGCGTAAATCGCCAGTTCACGTAGAGCATCACGCCGATCATTCCCAGCAGCGTCAAAGCGTCTACAAGTATTCCCAGCAGGGAACTGCTGAAGAAGTTTTGCACTGCTTCAATGTCGTCGGTTACGCGTGAAATCAGGTCTCCGGTGCGCGTCTCATCCCGCTCCGCCAGCGAAAGCTGCTGAATGTGGTTGTAGAGCAGACGCCGCAGATCGTGCGCCACCCACTGGCTCACGCTGGTGGTCACATATTTCTCCACGTACGAGCTGATGGCGCTCAGAATCGCAATCGCCGCCACCGCCGCTACCGCGAAATTCAGGATGGCCAGTTTATTGGTCCCGAATAAATGCGTGATCGTTCCGCCCAGCCAAGCGGGCAGATGCTTCGACTGCAGAATGTTGTCAACCACCACCTTGATCGGCCACGGTTCCAGCACGTCGGCAAATGTTTCGCCCAGAACCGCGACAAATGCCACCACCAGGGATTTCCAATGTGAACGAATCAGTTGCGCAATCTTTATTTTCGCGGAAAAACGAAGTTTCTGCGGATTGTGCTTCTTCTGCCGATCATCCTTCTTCTGCGGGTCGTCTTTCATAATGGCTTTGGCAGCCTTCTCCCGTAGATCCCGGACAGGACTCCATATTTTAACCTCAATTGCATCTTAATTTGGCATCAGGTTATTACCTGAGAGACGCCCAGCCGAAACACTATCCGAAAAGTGGCACTTTATGGCTTTTTGTTGGCGGTCCTGTACGTACCAGAATATTTGTCCCGCGTTTTTTTCCTTTATTTTCGACTTTTTACAATTTCACGCCAAAAAAGAAGCCACTGGCCGCGGCTTCGCAAAATCTAACTATCGATGGGTCCGGCCAAACTTGCATGGAGAGATCATGATGAAGCGTCTATTGCACGTCACAAACTTCACCGCGCGTTTCGCGCTGTTATGCGGTTTTGGCCTTGCGTCACTTGTTCCGCTCTACGCTCAGCAATCCACTGAATAAGCGATCAATTCGACCGCTTCCAATACATCCGCTGACCAGACCGCTGACAGCGATGTTCCGGCAGCTCCCGCTCCACAATTTCCTCAAATCCACAGTCCTCCTCAAATTCTGTCGTAACTCCCACGCCGCTTACGTTTGGCGAACGCCTCCGGATTTACGAGCATTCCTTCGTCACGCCGGAAGGTTTGATCGGACCCGCACTTGGTGCGGCTGTGGGCCAAGCCAATAACACGCCTCGCGAATGGGGACAGGGTGCTGCCGGTTACGGCACGCGTCTCGGCTCGGCCTGCGGCCGAAGCGTTATTTCCCGCACTGTCGCTCTTGGCGTGGCCACCGTGGACCGCGAGGACTCGCGGTTTCAACCCTCAAACGAGACTGGCGTGTGGCGTCGCACCAAACACGCCGTGGTCGGTACCTTCGTTTCTCGCACACCGGGCGGAGGACAAATGCCGGCTATCTCTCGATTTGTCGGCGTTTACAGTGCCGATTTTATAGCCAATGCATGGGAACCCCCGAGCCAGGATAGTTCCACCAAAGCCTGGGAGAGCGGTTTCACGGCATTGGCATCGACCGTGGGCTGGCACGGGTTCGAAGAATTCTGGCCCGACATTCGCCACGCTCTTCATCTCCATCATCAACAATGAGCGGCTGTAGGCCTGAAAACTGAACAAAATAAATCAATAATTGCGCATGCATTCTTAAGCATCTTTTCGCCTTTTCGCAGCGTCGAATTAGGTGTAAGCCCCCAGCCCGACGTGCGCACCCGGCTCTAAACCTTTTGTTTGCGGAGGGTTACAAAATGGATCGATTCGCCACTCGTAAGGGCTTGCTTTTCTGGGTTTTGACGGCCTTTCTGTTCTTCGCAGCGCCCGCCGCTCGGTCCCAAACAGCCCAGAATCCGCAAGGCGTTAAGAATTTCGCGCGCGTAACCGACATGCTTTATCGTGGTGCGCAACCATCGCCTGGCGGCTTCAAAGAACTCAATCATATGGGTGTGGGAATCGTCGTTAACTTCCGGAATGAGGCTAAGGAAACCTCCACCGAGAAGGACGAGGTCGAATCGTTGGGAATGAAGTATGTCGGGATTCCGTGGAGCGGCAGGGACAATCCCTCCGATGCCCAGATCGTGCAATTTCTCGATCTAGTTCGGGCCAATCCGCAAACTAAAATTTTCGTTCACTGCCAGCGCGGCGCAGACCGTACGGGAACCATGGTCGCGGCGTACCGTATCGCCGTCCAACATCAAGCGGTGAAGGATGCAATTTCGGAAATGCACAGCTTCCATTATGACCACTTTTTTCTTCCCCAACTCGAACGTTACGTGGTCTCGCTTCCGCGCTTGCTCCACGATGACCCGCTATTCGCCGCATATATAACCGCTCCAAACATCGTGGCTGGAGCAGCCGATGTAGCTGCCGCTGCTGCAACCGCCACCGCGACTGCAAGCGCCAGCGCGACGCCAGTATCCTCGCCGCGGGACTAAATGCGATCCGGCCAACATTGCGAAGGCGGGAATTCCTCGTGTCGCAAGTATTTAGGCGCTAAGAAAGATCCGCAAGGGCCAGGCACTGCTGGTTGCCATCGCGCCTGGCCGGAATTTGTGGGAATTGAATTCCAGCCCTTGTAAATCACAGAGTAATTCGGTTTTTGGCGAAATCGTCGTTTCGCGTCATTTGCCAACTCGTGCACCGCCTGTGCTTTTCTCCCGCTCCAAATGGGTGTAGACTCTGCTCAGTTCCTCCCACCTTTAGGTCAGTACCTCTGGAGGCGACCATGCACGCACGTGTCACGCAATTCAGCATCCCCTCCGAAAAATTGACCGAGTTTATCGCCGCGCTCAATTCGGCGATCCCGCTGATGCGTCAACGCGAAGGTTTCCGCGCCCTCCTCGTCCTGCGCGTCGAAGAGTCGAGCCCGCCGGATGTGCGCGTGATGACGATTTGGGAATCGCAAAAAGCATTGCATGACAGCGAAAACAGCCTGCAGTTCTATCAGGCGCTCGCGCGCACGATGACTCTTGCCAAGGGATTCCCCGCCATTCGCGAGGAAGAAGTCATTTTCCACGACTTCGTCAAGGTCGCCGGAGCTTCCGCGGCGTCTCTGTAAATCGCTTGGGAGCAACAGAGGCTTTTTCCGGCCGCGTGTTGCGAATTAATATTACAGCACTGAACTTGCCATGCGAATCCACATTCGAAAAACTATGGTAATCACTCTCGTGCTCGCCTTGGCCGTTTGCGCCACCCGGATAGCGGCGCAAAACGCCTCGGCTTTTCGGACGCTCGCAGACCCTCAGGCACCCGGTCAATCGTCCGCAAATTCGAAACCGGCGCAGGGCCCTGGCGCCGCCGTCGCTCCGCCAAGCGCAAAGCCGCTACGTTCAACAACGCGACTCGTGCAGCTCAGCGTCGTCGTTCACGACAAGCAGGGCAATCCTATCGCTGGACTCACCAAAGACGATTTCGTGATTTTGGACGACAAGAAGCCGCAGCCAATTCAAAGCTTTTCGGTGCAGACCAATCAGGCTTCAAATCTTCCGGAGCAAGAATTACCTGCTGATACCTACACGAACCGAATGGAGGCTCGCGGCGGTGCCCCACCCAACGTCACCATAATTCTGCTTGACGCCTTGAATACCAGCTTTATGGATAAAGCCTTCGTTAAGCACCGATTGGTGAAGTACCTGCAGACCATTCACCCGCACGACCGCATCGCACTCTACGCGCTTGGTACGCGCCTGCTTGTTTTGCACGACTTTACTGCGGACGCATCGAGTCTCCTGGCATCTCTCAAAAGATTCAAAGACGATATCGCTCCTAGCTTCGATCTGCCGGATGACGCTCAAGGCGGCAATCCGTATAAGAAACTTGGCGGACTAAGTGCCGATATGGTCAGGATGCAGGGCGCTGTGAGCACGGTACAAATCACGGTGGAAGCGTTGCGAGAAATCGCGGACCACGTGCGGGCGCTTCCAGGCCGCAAAAACTTGATATGGCTTTCGGGCAGTTTTCCCTTCAGTATTTCCTCGGAAAACATGCGGATAGGCACGTACGGTGAACATATAGTGTTTGCCACCGAGATTGAATTGGTGGCCCGCGCTTTGAGCGACGCTAATGTATCAATGTATCCAGTGGATGCTCGAGGTCTGATCCCCACAGACGTCGACGGGCCGGGTGGCAATCCGTTTAGTCCCTCGGTCGCGCCTGACTTTGGGACCATGCTGACCCTCGCCGAGCGCACCGGCGGGCGCGCTTACTTCAACACCAATGACATTATGGGATCGGTCCGGCAAGCTATTGACGATTCCCGCGTCACCTACGAGATCGGATTTATCCCCCAGGGTGTTAAATGGGACGGTAGTTTTCACAAGGTTCGTGTGAGCGTGAATCGCAAGGATGCCCAAGTGCGGGCTCGCAAAGGATATTTCGCATCCGCAGATTCTGGAGAAGCGCCGCAAACGCACGTCCAACTGATGGCGCAGACGGCCATGAGTCCTGTGGAAGCCACCGGGATCGAAATGAACGTGCACGTAGAGCCTGGACAGGCCGGTCTGGGACACACCCTAAAAATGAACCTGTCCTTCGACAGCGGGCAACTGGAATTCCGTCAAGACAATGATGGATTGTGGAACGCAGTCGTGGACACCGCTTTCGTTGAGCTCGATCAAAGCGGTAAGATCCTGGCTTCGACCTTGCGGCCATTCCCGCTTCACATCGACACGGCGACCTACCAGCGCCTTCTGAAAGAGGGGCTGACCTACACACACGAAATGTTGATCGTGCCGGGCGCCGCGCAAATCCGCGTTATCGTGCGCGACGGTGCCACCGGCAAGATCGGCTCCGTGGACCTTCCTGTCGCGCAGTACTATCCTGCGAAGGTTAATTAGCATTCTGCATTTACCAAAAGTATTCCTTCGGGTCCCTCTTTTCCGAAAAAAGCATTTTGAAATGTGTGCTGTTTAGGACATCTTCGCGCCTCGGCCTGGCATATGGTCGAGCCGGAAGAAGGGGAGGCGTTGTTTTGTTCTGAAGGAAGGAGATGAAACATGCTGGGTTTAATCGCCGCGGTTCTGATCGTTCTTTGGCTGCTTGGGTTTTTCGCATTCCACGTAACCACGGGCATGATTCACATTATTCTGGTTGTGGCTCTGGTTTTACTGGTGCTGCATTTCGTGCGAGGCTCTAGCGCATAAAACCAACTTCGATAGGCATTCGTTACCGAGCAGGCAACTCTCCGCGTATGCAGTTTATTCGTCCGGAGCTGAGATGCTTTTTTAATTTATTGAGTATTTACGTAGTCCGCGTGCTGCTTGCCGAAGCGGCTTCTGCGCCCGGCGTCCCCGGCAAGCAAGTACGAGGCGTAATAATAACCGTAGGGAAGCACGCGCGCTCCTCCATCGATCATCTTTTGTTTCAGGCGCTCGTGAAGCTCCGGCAGCTCCGACCAATGGACTTTCGGATTGTCGTGATGTTCCAGGTGATAGCCGATATTGAACATTGTTAGGTTGAAGAATCTCAATAGAAAAACGTTGGAGTGGCTCACCGGCCGCTCGGCCGTCTTCCGCACGCACCCCACATGCTGCACGTACATCCCAGAGCCCATCACCCAAGCGTTTGCGAGCCAGTGCGGCAGCACCCACAGCCATATCGCCATGATTGGATCAATCCAGAAGGGAATTGACCACAGCGCCACGAAGATGCCGAATTCGCGTAGCGCCTTCCCGCGAATACCACGCCGCAAAATCAACTCCCTCCGCAAGTGAACCACATAGCGCCAGGGCCAGTGAGCTAGCACGTATCGTTGGAAATGTTCGAATGTTCCGTCCGCGTTCTGTTTAGGCAGAGTCCAGTCATCATCGCCCAGCAAACGCGCGTGATGAATGGTGTGCGTGTATTCCCAAAAAAAAGACGGCCACCCTCCGGAAAATGTCCAGAATCGCGCGAACCACCGATTAAGAAACGCGGACGTGAATATCCGCAGGTGCGAGTGATTGTGAAAATTTACGCCGACATCTATTCCCGAGATCCACCCAAGCGCGCACGCCGCAGCGAGCACAAACGCCGCGCGCGACCACGGGCCGTTGACGCCCACCAGCGCAGGATGTTTGTACAACCAAAACGCACACGCGTACGCCGTCAGGCAAGCAATATGGAAGATCACACAGTGAAAATCTTGGGGATGCGCGAAAATCCGGCGGTGGTTCGCCGCCAACGCTGCCGAGCCATCCGGTTCGCCCACCTCCGGGCTCATACGAACCTCATCGCAGTAAGGAGCCCGACCACCACAATTGCCAGGCTAATCCACGGCCCCCAAAGCATAGCGCCCAAAATAATCACCATCGCGAATAGAGGACAAAAGGATCTGCCGATAACAAGGCTGGTTTTTGAGAGGAAGTTGCCGGGTACTTCCGTGCTTATCGAGTCGCTGCGTACCGCATTTTTCGCGCCGCCCAGTTTCGCTGCCGGGTATGCGATTTTCATCCCGACATGCTGCAACTAACTCATTCGCAAAACTGTGCAATTTAAGACAGTTTTAGATTTTCCAGTTTTGGAGCCGCTGAAATCACCGAGGCGCAGAGATCCACTCAAAGATTTGAAGTTAGGTTTAGATGTAACGCCGCCGTCGCGTTATGAAATGCGAAGAATCAGTCTAGTGACTATCTTCGTCGAAACTAATCTTCAGGATCTGGCCGTTATTGCCCACGAACCATCCCGCTTTCGGATTCGCAAAACCTACCGCCCAGAACCCGCTCACCCCCGGCAGCTCGAACCACGTATGCCCTTCATCGGGAGTCCAGGCTGCAGGTCCGGAACTGAAATCCGGTTCCGTCTCTGCGGTAATCACCACGGCATGGTCGTGCTGGTGCTCTCGCTCGTTGTCGAATTCGTCGTCACCTTTATGACGATTGCCACGCGCGTACGCCAGACAGAAAATTGCTCCCTGCACCGGCGGCTTGTTCGTGAGAGTCCAAGTTTGCCCGCCATCATCCGAAGTTGCGGTCTCAGCGGAGAGGTTAGAGGCCAAATCGCCGCCACCCAGAATTCCATGTTCGGAGTCGCGAAAGGCTACCGAAACTCCGCCCGCGCTGGGTGAACTCACCAGCGGAGTGTCATACGCTTTCCAGGTGTCGCCTCCATCTCTTGTGGCCAATATTCTCGCAATGGATGCACCGCCGGTGGCGATCCACGCATTCCTGTCTCCCTCCGTCGTTATGCAGGTTCCGCTTGCAGAAAACGAAGCTTCCCCCGGCAACGCCGGCGGCATATTGGCGGCAATCGACTTCCAGGTCATTCCATTCTTTGTGCGAATGTCCGGGAACACACCGTTCACCGAATCGCTGTGGGTAACGCCGCGGTCCGGAGTCCAAAACGCGAAACAATCATAAAACGCATTCACCGTCTGATTCGTGAACTGTATCGTCCAGTTCGCTCCGCCATCCTCGGTTTTGTAAATGCGAAAATCGGTAGTGTTATTTCCAATGGACATCAAATACGCCACCTTGTCACTCACGCCCTGCACATCGCGGAACTGCAAGTTTTCCGCTCCCGGCACCACACCAGCTTTCCACGTATTTCCGCCGTCGCTTGTCACCACGAACGTGCCGCCGGTTCCCGCGGCCCACACCACGCGCGAGTCCACCGGGCTCACGTCAATCAGCAACTGCGTAGTTCCGCTAGTTTGCGGAGTGAGCTTGGGCTGATGAATTTTCCCTTTGTCGTCCGCAAAGCTCACCGTTACGCACGCAGCAATCAGGAACACGGCCAACGATATTTTGAACATAGCAGCCTCCAGGAGTTTTCGTAGCGCCGGCTTGCCCTGACAGGGGGAAGGGCATCCCGCCGGCCCTGTTCGTTAACGATGCGGAGCAGTATAGGAGTGCCGCCGCGCAGGTGTCAAACCTTCTGCTCTCCGGGTGTGGGTCACCGTGCCTTATGGCTGCGCTCCTTACGGCTATTACGGCTCGGAATGGTTTTCCGGGGGCGCCTTCATCGGCGCAGGTCCGTGGTTTCACGGCTCGGAAGATTTTCGAGGCCACGTAAACAACCGTTACCATCCGGACCACGGCTACCGCGGCGCCACCCCGCAACGCGGCGAGAAAGCCGAACCGAACCGGCGCGTCGATAAAGTTTCTCACTTCAAAGGAAATGAGGTGCGCGACGGTCGCGGCCACACAAACGGAGACGGAAAAAAGCACTAAGACCAGCCGTACGAAGGTCTGCTGTGCGCTGTAGCTCTGCTGAAGAATTCGCAGTGGACGTTCTATCATCGGTCCGCTGCGAATTTGTTTTTTTACACATCCTGGTAGGTTCTCTACTCAATGAATTGACCAAGTTTCCGGAGTCGGGCTTCGCAGCGCCTGCGGTCCCGCCGGCTCTTTTAGATTCACAATCCGCAGGAGTATAGAGCGCCGCAGGGGCGACAAACCTGCGCGCGTCCTCGCGCTTCGTTGCTTTCGCTTTTCGCTGTAATCCTCGCTGCCGTTCGTTTTAATAAATTTTCCAGGTGCCCGGCGTCGCCACCTCAATCAAATGGAGGTCAGGGTCTCGAAAGTAAAGACTGCACCCTCCCAGCTCCCACTTTTTCTTCTCTTCCACCGCAATTTCTCTGCTCTCGAGCCAGGCTTCCCAATTCGCCAATTCAGCCGAGGAAATAGCGAACGCGATGTGCAACTCGCCGTCTCCGTCGTGCGGCGACGGGATCGCGCGTGATGCGCCCTTCTTGAATAGCAGAAGCACCTGACGCGCGCCGCCTTGCATAGCACAGCCACGTTCCCCAAAGTCTGCGATCACCTGAAATCCAAAAGTCTCTTCGTAGAAGCGAGCGGACCGCGCTACGTCGCTCACGTACAAAGAAGATTCAAGAATGCCATCGGTTTTTGGAGGCATCGCGCCCTCCCCTGAAAAATGCCAATAATCGGATTCGGTCAACAGTCATTCCGGTTCCTGCCGGATAATCTTATGCGTCCAATCGCTCACCGTTCGTGCCAGCTCCCGCAGCACATCTGCGTCCGTTTTCCCCGAGCTCTTCAGCACATGAAAGGAATGATCCGCCGCTTCGATTATGTGCAACGTTGAGCGCGAGCCAAGCTTTGCGCAGATTGGTCGCAGCAGACTAAGGTCCGCAAGTTTATCGCGTGTCCCCTGCAGGAAGAGCATCGGCAATTTCACCCGCGCGAGATGCTCCGCGCGTTTCGTGCTCGGCTGATCCGGCGGATGCAGCGGAAACCCGAAGAAGACCAGCCCTCGCACCTTCGGCAGGGAAGTCTCCGCCGACGCCTGCGAACTCATCCGCCCGCCATAAGATTTGCCGCCCGCAAACAAAGGTAGCTCTGGAGCAGCCTCCACCGCCGTCCGCATCGCAGCAAGCACCGCTTCGGTAGGCACCGGCGCTCGGTCAGGAACCTTCCGCCGTTGCTCCATGTAAGGAAAATTGAATCGCAGCGTCGCCACACCCGCGCTCGCCAACTCTTTAGCCATCTCCTCCATAAACGAATGCGTCATCCCCGCTCCCGCACCGTGAGCCAACACTAGCATGCAGCGCGCATCCGGTGGCCGCAACAAAATCGCAGACACCTCGCCCGCATCCGCAACCCCAAAGCGCATGTTTTTTTCGATGGTCATCGCACATTTTCCGAACGTCAGCCCAATGCTCTCGCACTTTGTCGGTATAGTCACCAAATGGATCATGCGCCCGCCGCCGACTCCTTCTCATTTACAAAACATCGCAATAGAATACTAGCTCAGCGAGTCTCCAAATAGCTGGGAGTCGAACATGAATCGCCAGGAATTCGAAGCATCGATCACACGCGAGCAGCCGGCCGACGGCCTTTCCGCGCCACTCGCCGCGCTTTGGTGGGACGCAAAAGGAGACTGGACTCGCGCCCACGCCCTCGTGGACGAACTAGAGACCGCCGATGGCATGGCGGTTCACGCTTACCTGCACCGCAAAGGTGGCCAGACCTCCAACGCCGAATATTGGTATGAACGCGCCGGGAAATTTCGTCGTCCCACACTCGTCGCCGAATGGCAGGCACTCGTTGAAAGTCTGCTTTCCGCCTCCAAGAAGCCATAAATAAACTTAATTTTTTTTAAGTAGCGCAGTACTTGCGTGCGCTCAGTCTATGCGTGAAACAAACGGTCACTCGGCTCGGCTGAAGGCTAGTGGTATCATGCGGATTCGTGACGTATGCCTTTGAGGTCCAATGCGACAAAAATGGCCAGCCCTCTTCCTGCTCCTCGTCGCTTTGGCCGCGTGTAGCGGACCGGTAAGCACAAATAGCGATGGTTATGTGGCGAGTACATATTTACGCCAGCTAATGCAGACGCCGCAAAGTTCGCGGATTTTGTGATTCTTAAGAAAGGATCACTCCGCCCTCGCAAGCCGATGCTTCAAAAATACTGGGCAAGTTTTGACCGCCGAGAAGCAGTAGAACCTTGGACAAGGTACACATGAGGAAGTCGTTATCGGAGGCTTTGGCCACCCGATTAAAACTTGCGGAACAATGATAAAGCTCCGCATCAACTACGACTTCGACCAATACTACGAGAAGGTTCGATAGTTTTATGCCCTGTTCTTCAAGAGTACAGATTTTAGCGATGTAGCAAAGTAGGGATAGTCGATAGCGCGACATCGGGTGTTGGCGGATCCTTCCGCGCGGCACCAGCTTTCACCCTCGGCACGATTCACGCTCGCGGGATGCCGCATTTTTTCAGCGCCTGATGCAGAAAAGGTGCGGGTTGAGATTTTAGGTTTGCGCCGCCGACATGGATCACTTCGGCGTACTGGCTTCCACTCAGCGCGGGCGCGCGGTAAGCCCGGCTTGTTTCCGCAGCTTCTCCCAATGCCATATGCCGGGAGTGTCATGGAGCAGCCGGTAGCCGACCTGGTGCGCCAGCATCAAAATTTGTCCACGGTGATGCGCCTCATGCGCGAACATGTACGCGAACATGGCCCCTCCCGCGGGCCACGTTTGTGTCCAATTGCCGCGCGAGAACTCTGTAACGCGGCGATTCGGAGCGGCCGAGAGAGCGTCCGACAACATGCGCAAGCACTGCGCGGCGCTTCTTCTGTGCGCGGCAGCAGCCTGCTTCATGGTGCAGCGGTCGGGATCGACCGCTGCCGGACACTTCATATGCGGCGCGGAATATTTCAGCCACACAAGACGGCTGTTATGCAGATGCGCGAAGATGGCCGCGATAGTCCGGCCATTGCCTTTTTTACCAGGCACCTGGGCGCGCCATGCGCGTGGATCGAGATCTGAGAGGAGGAGCTGATTCATCGCGTCGTTGCACGCGTAGGTCTCGAGCAGCGAGTCGCGAATATCGGCAAGCGCCGTGTGGGACTGGAGCGCCGTGGAAGCTCCGCCGATTCGCCACGATTTTGATTTGGGCGCCAAGCTCGCGCATCCTAGTGCTGCTTATGCCCTCGACGCAAATAAATTTGCAGCTAGCCTCTTCTTGTAACTAGCCCTCTACTTGTGTTTAGCCGAACCACACCCGCTTGGCATCTGTCAAAACGCTCGCGCTCTCAGCGCGCCGCGGGAGGCTCCTGGTCGGTAGGAATTCCGGCTAGCCAGCGATAGAACGCCACCGCGCGATTAATCGCAGAAGACTCATTTCCCGCGGCCATCCCGTTCGCATTTTTCCCCATGCGCAACATGCTGTAGTAGCGCCAGACGTGCTCCGACTCGCGGTCCAAAAAATAAATCGATTGCAGCTCTCCCGGATGAAAAATCGGCACCAGAAAGTAGTGCATGGTGCTTACGTTTTCTATATCGAAAACAATCCGCTCCCGCGAAGCTTCGTCAATATGCATTCGGTAGGTTGCTTTGCCGGAGAGATTATCCACCTGCTGGAAGTAGAGCTCCTTGCCGGCCTTCAACTCATCGGGAGTGAAATCTTCGCGGCCGCTGTGCTGCACGCCGGTCAGCGCATACGCGTCGACAACTAATGTCTGCCACCGCTTGTGAGTGTTGGACCAGTAACGCATGCCCTTCAGTTGTGAAATTGCTCCGATGTGGTGAAGCAGGCCGTCAGCGTCCTCGGGATGTCGAAATCGCGCCGCAGTTGTAACCAACGCCGTGAAGCCCACCGCAGTCCAACCGGTACACGCAGGAGGTTTCCAGTCGCGTCCCAGTTCCGTCTTGCCCCACGCCTTCACGTTGGGCGGATCATTCAGCGAGGCATACGCCGGAACAGGTTCGGTCCCGCACGGTGCCTGCGGCCCAGCCTGCGCATGTGGCTGCGCCGATGTCGCGGCTTGCGCATGTTCCGGCGGCCCGGCCTGAACACTTACCAGGGAACCTGACTGGGCAGGCGCCTGCGTCCCGCACAGCAGCACCGCCAACAAAAAAGACCCCGCGACGACGCCAGCGCAAACGCGTTCGCGTCCCGCAAAATCTCTACAGTAGTCCACCTGTCGCCAGGCTTTCACGCAACCCGCCCCTGTTACTCTGGCAAATTTGTCGCCACCTGTTAATAAGTTGAACCCGGCGAATATATGGCAGCGACATGGTCAGTTGCAACAGTTCGCTGTTCTGATTTCGCGCTATCTTTGTAGCTCATGGCTTCAGCCACGACATAACGAGCAGTTTAAAAGACTCATTTTTCTTTCCGTGGAATTTTCGCCGAGCTCCGGCGTGAAAATCGGCGGTACTTGACTTAGCCCGCCGGTCAGCCTAGTTTACTAAGTGATGCGACTCCGTCGGCCAATTCTTATTGCAGCGCTCGTGCTCGCGCTTGTCGGCTATACGTTCGACTGTTCAGCCATGTCAACGCCCGACGAAGCGATGGAGTGTTGCAATACTATGCCGTGCGCGCCGCACTCCCATCAGCACGGAGAAGATTGCTGCAAGTCGATGCCATCTATGCACGCCCCCGTTGGACAGCCGTCTTCGGTTCACACCGTTTCCCCGTCCTTAATGCCAATGTCTTTGGCAGTTGTTTCGGCCATCAACGTCGCTCGACCGTCGATTTCCGCTCCGCGCGTCACTGTTTCTCACACTCACGCTCCACCGGGTCCGCAAGCAGCGCCTTCTCTGCCGCTACGCATTTAGTCCAACTTCCATAGAACTGTCAGAACGCGGCGAGCGTGTGCCGCGGCACATCAATTTTCTATTGGAAGAGGACACATGAGATGTCGAAGTTTTCGCAGCGATTGTACGCTGACAAGCCTGTCCACTTTGATTTTTTTGGTACTCTGCGCTCCCGCAATCCACGCGCAAGGTCCCGCCCCGGAAACCGCTCCTCCATTGTTCCCGGGCGGCGCATTAATTTCCTACAACTCGATTTTCACCACGCGCGGATCGATGGCCGAATCGACAGGAAATATCCCTCCCGCGGCGCGCCCTACTTTTTCTCACGAGGGCGATTTCAATTTCACTTGGGGCATTCACCGCAACTTCGATTTGACAATTCTCGTCCCGTTGCTGACAAATCATTTCGCCAGCATAGGCCAGCCAACCGCGGGCGGACCGGGTCTCGGCGACATAATGCTCTTCGTGAAATATCGCTTTTATCGTCGCGATTCTCCGCGAGGTACCACGCAGGCATCCGTCACGCTCGGCCCTAAGATTCCCACGGGCCGGACAAAGCAGTCGGATGTAGATGGCGTGCTCCTTCCCGCGAGTTTGCAACCCGGTTCCGGCTCTACCGATTTTTTTATCGCCGCGAATTGGACCTATACTGGCCTCTTCAATCTCCGGCGTCTGGTCGCTGACGAGGACTTCCATTCGCTCATCCGCTCCGAAGGCACACAGTCGACTCGCCTCGGTAGCAGTATCGAATCGCGATTCTGGCTATCCTATCGGCCCTACGAAGCCAAGGACGGTACCCGCGAGTGGTTTATCGGCCCCGCGCTCACTTGGCTGCATTCTCAGGACGACAGAATCGCGGGGATAAACCAACACGGCAGCGGCGGTAACGTTTTGCTCGCGGGTGCCACCACATACTTTGGCGTACTCCCCGGAACTCACATTTGGCTCGGGATGGATTGGGATATCGTCCATTCAAACGGCGAAATGTTCCAGCCCGTACGCCGCCACATCAGCTTTGGAATCACGAAGCAATTTAAATTTCACATGTTGTGAAAAGGAGGAAGCCATGAACGTGAAAAAGTACGCAAAGAAGTTCAGTTTGCTCTGCTTGCTCACCTTTGTCTTTGTGCCTGCGTCACAAGCGCAAATCAAGCATATCGAGATGCGCGTCGAAGGCATGACCTGAAATTTTTGAGCATACGGGGTGAAACAACACCTCGGACGCCAGTCTGGCGTTCAAAACGTCGAAGTCAGTTTGATTGACGGAAAAGTTCAGGTCACGCCAAAAGAAGATGGGCAGATCGACCTCGCTCAGCTTATGAAGGCCGCCTACGACAGTGGCGTCAGCGTCGCGGAAATGGATATGACCGCACAGGGAAAAATCGTGAGGGATTCGTCGGGCACTCTGGCTTTGCAAGTCGAGCCGAATCGCTCGTTTGCGTTCGAACCGAACGATTTGTCGAAAGGCCTTGAATCCCTTGCCAGTTCTCAAACAGTGGTCACAGTCCGTGGCCAGTTGTACAAAAAGCCCGCCGGCAAAAAGAAAGTAGACGCTTCAGTTCCCTTAAAGCTCCTGCTTCTGGAAGCGCCTAAACAAGCTCCGAAGAAGGAATAGATGCCAAGAAACCACCTCCTGTCTCTGATCGTAGTTGTCTTGGGACTCGCCGGATGCTCAGCACATCCGGCGGGTCTTCCTCAGCCGAAAGAGCCTGCAGTCGCCGCAGGTGAGATCGGTTCACGCTTGCCGGAGTTTTCGCTGAAAGATTTACAAGGCAGGCAACTTTCCTCCGCCGATCTTCGCGGCAAAGTAGTGCTGATCGATTTCTGGGCCACCTGGTGCCAGCCCTGTAAAAAGGAAATGCCCGGCTACCAAAAACTTCTGGACCTCTACGGCCCTCGCGGGTTTGTCGTTATCGGATTCAAGTTCGACACCATGGCCGACACCCTAGACCCGCTCACGTTTGCGAAAGAAATCGGAGTCCGCTACCCGCTAGCCGTCGCACCAGACGACCTAAAACACAAATTTGGCGGCATCCTAGGCTTGCCCACAACATTGCTCTACGACCGCCAAGGAATACTCTGCAAAAAAATCATCGGCTTCGAATATCCCGAAACCTTCGAGTCATATTTGAAGCCCCTCCTTTGATGCTCTTTGAGCCACGCCATAAAACGCCGTCCGAAACGCTCATTTCCTTTCGGCGGAATTCTCGCCGCGCCTTCCGACTATCTCGCTTTCGCATACTGACCGGAGGGGCGGCCGGCCCAAACAGCAACCTCTCATTTCGCTGTTATCAGCGTGCTCGTCGTAGCGACACACTGCCAAGCGCCATTGATCTTAATCCAGGTGTCGACGAACCGTTCGCGACGCGTGTACGATTTCCCCTTGTCCATGCCCTTTATTCGAAACACTCCGACCACTACAGCGGCGTCGCCGTAAATTTGCACGTTACTTTGCTCGTTCACCGCTTGCGACGCCTGATAGTCTGCCGACTTGATACTCGCCAGAAATTCGGTCTTTGACGTAACGCTTCCATCGATTTCCACCGACAAAAACGTGTTTGCCAATAGCGTGTTCAACGCTTGGACGTCTTTCGCTTCCAGCGCGCGATTCCATGCATTTTCCAGCGCCAGGACGCGTCCGCCCTCATCGCTCATACTGTTCTGTTGCGCCGCGGTCAAAATCACGCCGAATAGCAATATCGCGACACCCAGACAGGTCTTTCTCATGTTCTTACCTCCGGCCGAACGGTCGAAATTCCCATGCGGACCTAGCCTAGAACAGAATTGCCCGATCCCGCCAGCTTTCCACCGACGAAGGTTCTTTCTTTGCGGCAAACTTTTCGCCGAGCTTTCAGGTTCTTCTCGAGTTGGCAGGCTATCCCGATGACCAGGGTCGGGGGGACAGGCCCGAAATCTGTCAACACCTGCCACGGAACAGCCGGTAGCAACGCCTGTACGCAGAGCGGGGCCGCCAGCGTCGCAGGCAAGCGAGTCCAGTGTATGTGTACGCTAACGGATAGTGACAGGCCTCGCACATGTGCTAGAAATGAAATCAGCGACGTTCCACTTCCGGCGTTTAAGCCCGCCGTGATTTCGGGGGGGGCAACGAACGAATTACAATACCCTTCGTGGCAGAAGCCCTTGCAGCAAGCGCTCTACGAGCCCGACCTGCAAAAACTTTTCGAAAAATTGTCCGCGGCCGAATCCGCGATATTTGTCCGTATGCAAGAATTGACTGCTTCGTCCGACGGGCATAAGGAATCGAAAGCGGTCCGTCTTGCGTGCAAAGAAATTCTCAAGATCCAAACCAAACGTCTCAAATGGCCCATCTCCGATGGAATGTTGTCAGACTGCACAGAGTGATTTCACGAAACGCGAAGCCACCAAGAGAACTCCTTTGCAGCTCCTTTCGGAAGTACAAAGTTACCCGTCAGAGTTTTACGGGTTTCTGCGTATGGCTTGCAACGGTGAAACAATGGGATTTTATCCGCCGACACAATCGATAGAAATAACATCGGCATACGGGGCGAATAATGGCGTCGGACACAAAAGAAACTTGGGACTTCTTCGTCTGTCACATTCTTCAGGATCGTGAGATTGCGAGGACATTGGCCGACACGCTGAACGCCAGGGGTCTGAGGGTCTGGTATGCGGATTACAGTTTGAAGGTGGGCGATCCGTTGACGGCGCTGCTGGACTTTGGGTTGTCGCGTTCGCGCATGGGAATCGTGATTATTAGCCCGCAATTTCTTCAACAACGCTGGCCGGCGGAGGAGTTGAATGGCTTGGCGAGCCGTGAGGTGAATGGCAAAAAAGTGATATTGCCGGTGTGGCACAAGGTAAGCTTCCGGGATGTGTTCGAATACTCGCCGGTGTTGGCGGACACGGCAGCGATAAGCACGAACAAAGGGTTTGATTACGCAGCGCAAAGAATCGTAGAGGGAGCGAAGTAGGGGAGTGTATTCAAGCGGGCGCTATTTTTCTTTGCCTTCGTCAATAGAATCGAAAAGACGATATCATTGGCCGCAATCTGCGCGGTGACGAATGAACCGCCTCCCAGCGCCGTTTGGTAGATGAATTTCACCATACCACCGTCTTCCAGGGTTCTGATCCACTCTTGATTTCGCATTTCCCGACTCTTGTGACATCCACGAATGCGATTAGCTTCCAGAGGTTCGGGGCATGACGATTGTGGACGTTCGTTGCGCGGTGGTTTCGTTGCGAGACTTGAGGATTTCTTTCCTGAGCGCAGACATAGCGGTGAGCGGCCCTTGAGAAGAGGAAGCTTCGTGCACGCAAGGTGCGCTGTCACCTATTACGCAGCCGATCCAGCGGCCCGTGCATTTGCATTCCTCCTGCGCGGTGATCCTTCAAATGTTTTTACATCCGCGATGGAGTAAATATTCTCACACTCGCAGAGCCTGCAGCGGACTATGAATGAGTGCGGAGAACTCGTCTCCTCGGATTCGAGTGGGTCTTGGAGGCGCGCTACTCTTGCGGGAACGGCAATCGGTTCTCTACACCAAATGCAAGTTACTCCACGATAGCTCTTCACCAGTGCTGCAATCATTTGAACCTCATCGCACGGGATCCGTATGGGAGGGCGCCGGAGGATACCGCTATAACAGGCCAAACACTACGACACCAACATTCCAGATCCACTTTCATAGGAACATTTCTTCTAATCACTCTTGGTACTGCCAAGAGGTCAGGCAGCCAGCAATTTTTCTACGCACTGGATTAGTTGGGTCATTCCGTCCGGTTTGGAAACAACAGCGTCGATACCAACGGCCGAAGCGAGGGACTTTCCGACTTGGTCGCCAAATATCGAAAACAAAACAATCGGCACGTGTGGCATAGCGCTCTTAATCACGGAAGCGGCTTCCGCGCCGTTCATGCGCGGCATAAGCAAATCCAAGAGCACCAAGTCAGGCTTGAGTTTTTTTGATTGCTCGATGGCGTCAACGCCGTCAACGGCTTCGCCGCAAACGTCGTATTTCGTTTGGATCCTTAGGAACGTGCGAATCAGAAGGCGGACGCCAGGGTTGTCGTCGGCGATCAAAATGCATTTCGACATGGACACCTTGCTGGGAGCACATAAATTCCCAGTAAACATGAAATCTAATAATTTTGTCTATGCAAGGCAATACATCGATTGCTGTAGAGAGAGATTTGCCGTTAACGATGATAACGAAGAAGTTCAGTGGAGAGTACTGGGAGGAAGAATGCGAGAACCGACTACAGGCCGTAGCCCAGGACGGCCTGTAGTCGGATATTCCCGCCTACCAAACTCCGCGCTACTCAGCTTGCGCTGGCCCGCGAAGTTTTACTGACAGACTGGTCCAGCGTCATGCGTAAACGTATCGTTGTTTGAGAACCACCCATGGATTCCAATGGACGGCGCGCCATAGAACCATGAGAAGAACGCCAATTCCTGCATATGATATGTGAAACCGTTGGGCATGGCGATAGGTGGAGCAAGTGTGCCGCTTAACGGATCACCGACTTCCAGGTTTCCTTGGCAATTAGGCTGCTGTCCAATATGGCCCCAGGCTGGAACGGGATTTTGGACGAAGGGGTCATTCATCCATTCAGCCACTTCGTGGGACATGATGGATACGTCAGGAACCGGGCTCACGAAAATGCCGCTGGTGTCGAAATCCGACGGGGAGTAGGTCTGCAGACCGACCGCGCTGTGGAATCCGAGAACGCAGCAAGCGGTATTGGGGGAAAACGTGGAACACCCGGGACCTTCGCACTCCACAACGTTGTGGAGAGAAAAGATCGGGAATGTGGACGGGTTAACGCCCTGCGAAGCGAGAGTCGGAAGGGCGGCCGTGAGATCAGCTCGGAGGACGGTGAGATCGATAATGGCTTCGGTGCCCGCTAAGCATCCGCCGAAAAGAGCGCTGGGATAGGCCACACCGTTGGCTGCGGGAATGTTGATGACGATAGCCTGGAGAGTGCGGACGGGATCGAGGATCACGTGGTATTTAATGTGGTCGCCGCCATCGTTCTCGCCGTCACCGTTATCGCCGTGTCTTGCCAGCAGCTGGAAAAATTCAGAGCGCTGGAAGGCGTCAACGTACTGAGTCGTACCCACGTCGGTTCCACCAAAGTTGAAGTCGGCCGGCTGAATGATGGGCGACTGTTGGATGAGTGTCAGAGGAACGTTATTGGGAGCCGACAAGCAGGAATCGGCGACGGTCGGATCGAATTGAGTGACGCCGGGCGCCGTAACGATATTGCCGCTGGCGTCGAAACCGGCGAAAACCGCGTTCGTGACGACTATTACCGGGATGAGCTTGGTGGAGACGCTGGTCTGGCTTTTCGGATCGGTAAAGGGGCTGCCGCCTACGATCGTTCCAGTGTAACTGTTGCCATCTCTGCTGGACGTAACCGTGTAATTGAAGGTGGCCAGGTTGCCGTTGCCCTTGTTCTTATCGAGCGCAGCATGAGTCGCCGCGGCAGCGTTGGGGTCGGGCGTGGCGGTTAAAAATGGATTTAGCTTCTGGAGCTTAGCCTGCTGTTGTGCAAAGGTCGCTTCCGCGGATAAGAATAGCGCGGCGGCTGCGCACAAAAATAACAACATTGACTTACGAATCATCGTGTTTCCTCCTTGAATTTGAAGCAGTTCGAGATTTACCAACCACGACGCATCGATCGTCACCTCGACCGAGGCCGTGGCAGACTGCTCCCCGCGCCCAGTTCGCTGACGCAATGTTGGGCACGTTGCGTTGGCAAACGTATACGCAGGGACCTACCTGATGTTCACACCAAATTACCAAATTTTGCTTAGGTGCCGGGATCCAGCGTTAGGACGAGAGACTGGCGCACCTAGTGCAAATCGCTGACGCGGATTCTGCGCGTGAGAGGTTTCCAGTGTCAACAGAAATCTGGAGATTCCCGCAGGGATATTTACGATTTTACAGTCGTCAACATTTACTCTTCTTAACAATCGAACATCCTGCCTTTCGCCAGGGTTTCGATTCGGATCTATCGGCGGCTGGTCGATTGACAATCTTAATCTTCAAGCGTGGGCATGGCCTTCAGCAATTCAGTGGCTCTCGGGCGATTGGGCACCCGATCGTCTTTGCGGATTTTGCCGTCACGAAAAACCAGCACGCGTTCCGCGAACTGGGCGATGTCCTGCTCGTGTGTAACAAGAACGATGGTTAATCCTTTCGCGTTCAGGTCCTGAAAGATTTCCATAATCTCGACGGAGGTGTGGCTGTCTAGATTGCCGGTGGGCTCGTCGGCCAGAAGGAGCGAGGGTTGGTTTACGAGCGCTCTCGCTATAGCGACGCGCTGCTGTTGTCCGCCGGACATCTGGGAAGGGAAGTGCTCGGCGCGGTCGGCGAGGCCGACCAAGGCGAGAGCGGCAGCGCTACGTTTTTCCCGCTCAGCGTTGTCGATTCTTGTGTAGAGCGTCGGAAGCTCGGTGTTTTCGAGCGCGGTGGTGCGGGCCAACAAGTTGAATCCCTGAAAAACAAATCCAATCTTCTGATTGCGAATCAAAGCCAAGGCCTTTTTGTCGTGTTTGGAGACATCGATTCCTTGAAGCAGGTATGTGCCGGAGGTGGGCCGGTCAAGACAGCCCAGTATGTTCATGAACGTGGATTTACCGCTGCCGCTAGCTCCCATGATGGCCACAAACTCGCCACCATGGATTTCAAGACTGACTCCACGCAGCGCGTGCACACGCGTCTCGCCGAGTGGGTAATACTTATGCAGATCTTCGACGCGTATGAGGGCGTCTCGCTCAGAGGTAGCGGGCCCAAGTTCGGTTTGGTTAGAAGCGGCCATCGATCGCAAGAGTTCTCAGAGCCGGCACATTTAGCGGCCCAGGTTACCAGGGCCTGAATTCTTGGGGACCATAGAACGGATCACGACCGCGTCTCCGTCCTTCAAATCGCCCTTGATTACCGCGAGGATCTCTGTAAACGCGTGATCGGTTATGCCCAGAGAAACGTTTACGGGCTCCATCGTATTATCGGCGTGGAGCTTCCAAACAACCGCGCTGTCTGCCTTCGCGGGACGCGACAGATTCTTGGCTTCCGAATCTGGTTGCTGCGAGGCTTGAGCAACGGACGCGTCTGTGGCTGCGGGCGCCCGCTCGCTTCCATTGATGCCATACTGTTTGTAAATCGCCAAGATCTCTTCTGAAGACATGGGAGGCTTGTATCGCAACGCGGTGTTGGGGACTTTCAGAGCATTCTGCACCGTGGCCACCGGGATGGTGACGTACGCTGTCATTCCCGGAAAAAGTTTCTCTTCGGGGTTGGCGAATTCAATGATGGTGTCGTAGGTGACCACGCTTTGCACGGTTGTCGCGTTCATACGGACCTGACTAACGGCTCCGTGGAAAGTGTCCTTTGGGAATGCATCGACTTTGAACGTCACCGGCTTTCCGAGTTTGATATTGCCGACATCGGACTCATCTGTTTTCGCATACACCCACATTTTCGTAAGATCCTGAGCGATGGTGAAGATCGTTGGCGCCTGAAGCGATGCGGCTACCGTTTGTCCCACGTCAACATTTCGCGCCACCACGGTGCCGTCAATGGGGGAGCGAATTACCGTATAGTTCAGATTGGTTTGCGCCACAGTAACCGCAGCGTTTTTCTGGCTGACCTGCGCTTCCGCTTGGGTCACATTTGCAGCGGCACCGTTTACTGTAGCCTTTGCCGAGTCGAAGTTAGCTTTGGCCAGGTCGAGTTGCTGTTGGGGTTGGATGCCAGCCTTGAAGAGGCCCTGCGCCCGATCGTAGTCGGCCTTGGTCTGGACCAAACCGGCGCGTGATTTTTCGAGATTGGCCTGGGCTGCCACAAGATTGGCCTTTGCGTTTTCCAGGTCAGCGGTGGCTTGCAGCAGTGCACCTTGAAACAGGGCAGGATCGATTAGGGCAACGACGTCGCCTTTGTGCACTCTGGAATTGAAGTCGACGTTGAGTTTCGCAATGGTTCCGGAGACTTGCGACCCCACTTGCACGGTAATAACCGCGTTAATTGTCCCGGTTGCTTCGACCACGTCATTGATCTCACCACGCTCCACCTTCGCGGTGAAATGCTGCGCTTGAACTTTTCTGTTCACAGCAAAGAGTGCCAAAAGGCCAAGTCCCACCACAGCACTGATCACGATGAGCCACTTGGTCTTTTTGTTCACGGTCCGTCTATCCCAGAAATATAATTAAAATACTTGCTTCATTCATATCTGAGCGCTTCAATCGGATCAAGCAGAGACGCTTTTCGCGCCGGGTAGTAACCAAAAAACACGCCCACGGCAATGGAGAAAAGAGCCGCGACCATCATAGCCTCAGCAGACATTTGGATGGGCCACTGAAGCGTCCTTCCCACCAGATAAGAACCGAGAATTCCGAGGAGGACTCCGGCAGCGCCGCCAACCAAGCTCAACATGATGGATTCGCCGAGAAATTGAAGCTGAATGGCTTCTTCGGTTGCTCCTACGGCTACGCGAACTCCAATCTCGCGCGTGCGTTCGGTTACGGAAACCAGCATGACGTTCATGATGCCGATGCCTCCCACGAGTAAAGAGACCGAAGCGATCGCGATTAGAAGAGCTGTGAGAGTCTTGCTCGCGTCGAGTTGGGCTTGAATGATGTCTTCGGGGTTGCGAATATTGAAGTCGTCCTCTTCTTCCGGGCGCAGATGATGGCGATCCCGGAGCACGGCCGTGGCTTCCTGGCCGGCGATTTTCACGGCGTTTGGTGAAACAGCCGAGCAGAGAATGTCGTCAAGCCAAGTAATGCCTTTGATTTTTTTCTGAGCGGTCGTGTAGGGCAAAATAATCGTGTCGTCCTGGTCTTGCCCGGAAAGCGAAAGTCCTTTTGGATGGAGTGTAGCCACGACCTTGCAGGGAAGACCGTTGACGCGAATTACCTTTCCCACCGGATCTTCGACGCCAAACAGTTGGTCTCGCACCGTTCGGCCAATAACGCAGACATCTGCGGCGCGGTCCACGTCGTCTTGCGAGAATACGGCCCCGAGATCCAGGTACCAGCGTTTGATATCGAAGTATTCGGGCGAGACTCCGCGATAGGATGTGTGCCAATTCTGATTGCCATAGACCACTTGCACCGGGTCGTCCACATTTGGCGAAACGCTCTTGATGAGCGAAATTTGGCTCTTGATGGCTACAGCGTCGGCCATAACCAACGTCTTCGTATCGTGCGTCCCGGTGCGGACGCCATTAACGGCGCGGCCGCCAGCTTCAATCCAAACGAAATTGTCACCGAGATTATTTAGCTGTTTTTCGACTCGCGCCTGTC
>Ga0073928_10003690_pt1 | contig 23733 bp, 18 predicted proteins | sample PaiPotPPA55metaG_FD_76969 | JGI IMG/M metagenome (GOLD analysis project Ga0073928, IMG submission 76969) | Iron sulfur acid spring bacterial and archeal communities from Banff, Canada, to study Microbial Dark Matter (Phase II) - Paint Pots PPA... ...
GCGTGCCTGGAATCCCAACAGCACCGCTAGGCCGCCGAAAATTTCGACGGCGGCTGCTAGCGCGATGGCAACTCCGGGCATCGGAATACCCTTCGCGGCAGAAAATCCCACGATGTGCGAGTACATCGCGACCTTGGTAATCCCACTGAAAAGAAAAATTGGACTTATCAAGAGGCGCCCCAGAAGGCTCGTGGTGTCGTTCGGAATAATCATTTGAGTTTCTCCTTTCGATGAAATCAAATTACATCAGGTCAAAGAGCAGGACTTCCGATGAATCTCTTGCTTCGACGCGCACTTCGGCTTCATTCGAGATTGCGGCGCCGTCACCTTGCTTTAGTTCCGTGCCGTTCACGCGGACCGAGCCTCGAGCAACTTGGATCCACGCATGGCGGCCCTTTTCGAGCGAGTGTTCGGCTTGCGCGCCTTTGTCGAGGCGCGCGATGTGGAGGTTCGCGTCCTGGTGAATCGTCACCGGCCCCTTTGGACCCGCCACGAAATGAAACTTGCCGCGCAAATCGGCGTCGGGAAACGTGAGCTGTTCGTATTCCGGCCTCAAGCCTTTGCGCTCTGGCGTGATCCAGATCTGTAGCAAATGGACCGGTTCTTTCGGCGACGGGTTGAATTCGCTATGCATCACGCCGGTGCCGGCAGTCATGTGCTGAAGCTCGCCCGGGCGGATTACGGCGCCGGTTCCCATGCTGTCGCGGTGTTCGAGCGAGCCATCGAGAATCCAGGTGAGAATCTCCATGTCCCGGTGCGGATGCATGCCGAAGCCCTTGCCGGGCGCGACCACATCTTCGTTCAACACGCGGAGCGAGCGGAATTGAACGTGCTCGGGGTCGAAGTATTGATCGAAAGAAAATGTAAAATGCGTGTCGAGCCACCCATGATTGGCGTGGCCGCGTTCTTCACTGGGTCGAATTTGAAGCATGATGTTTCTCCCTCTCCTTCTTGTTATTTTTAACTGCGCCTGGCTTTAGATTCTCTTCGCCTCGTCCGAGTTTGCGGCAAAGACGGCGCAAATCTTCTTGTTCACGGGGTGCGAGACTGCTCAGTTCGCGCTCGATAGCCGCGGCATGGTCCGGGAACACGCGTTCGATCAGGCGACGCCCCGGCTGCGTTAGGTGGATCACGATCATGCGACGGTCGTCCGTCTGCCGCTCGCGACGCACCCAGCCGTGCTTTTCGAGATTGTCCACGACGAGGGTGATGTTTCCGCCGCTGCGCAAAAGCTTCTTCGCCATGGCGTGCTGACACATCGGTCCGAGGTGGAGCAGTGCTTCGAGAACGCCAAACTGGCCCATCGTCAGCCCTCGCGCTTCCAGCTCCGGGTTAATCCGGCCGACCACGGAATCGAAGGCGCGGGCGAGATTAATGAAAGCGTTTAGCGCGCGAACTGTCTTCTTCGAACCCTCGAAATGCGTCGGCATGAGCGTCCTAGTTCGTTTGAATATGAATCGTTCAAACTTAAACGATAAGATGCGCTCACCGAAATAAAGATTCAGCGTTGCAAGACATTGAATATTCAGGGCTTCTGAGTCGGCCGCAGAACGATCTCGCTGATGAAGCTGCGCGGGGCTTGCGTGACGAGCGTTTCCACGGCGTGGGCTACGTCGTCCGGTTGCAACATCTTCTGCGGATCTTTTCCGGCGTGCGGGCCGAACTCCGTGGCGACGGAGCCGGGACAGATCGCACTCACGCGGATTCCAAATTGGCGCAAGTCCTCAGCCATGCATTGAGTGAGCCCAAGCACGCCCCACTTCGATGCACAATAGATTCCACCGCCCGGAAAGGCATTTTTGCCGGCGAGCGATGCGATGTTGATGATGTCGCCGGATCGCCGCTGAATCATGCCGGGGGCCACCGCTTTGCTGACCAGGAACACGGACTTTAGATTGGTGTCTAATACCATGTCCCAGTTGGATTCTGCCGCTTCGTGCGTCGGGCCAAAGTAACCAACACCGGCGTTGTTCACAAGGATGTCAATCGGGCCCAGTGCTCGCTGGGTTTGCCGGACCAGCGATTCGACATCGGCTGCCCGTGAAACATCGGCGACAACGGCCAATGCTTTCACACCGCCGCTCGCGAGTTCCGTTGAGGCGGATTCGAGTTTTTGGGAATCACGAGCGCAAATGCTGACGGACGCTCCGAGGTGGCTGAGAGTGTGGGCGATCGCAAGACCGATGCCCCGGCTCGCGCCGGTTATCAATGCGACTTTACTTTCGAGAGGTTTTCTTGCAATCATTGAAGTGCTCCGGTGGGGCGACAAATCGCCGATATTCATCATCCTATCATCAGAGCGTACTGGTTACGGGAGGGGCGGCAGCGAAGGAAAACGGAGCGCCCACGCGGAATTCACCTTGCACCGAAGAAATGCTTTCCCTATACTTTCGAAGATTTTTATACGCCTTGGTGACCTTCCGGGGTTGTGGTGCTACAGCGGCCGCTTGCCCGAATTGACCCTTTTTCAGGAGGCAGCGAAAGAGATGATGCGAAAGTGTACCGGGATAGGGGCAATGATTTTGTTCTCATTCGTATTGGTATCGGTATTCCCCCGGTCTGCTGCCGCCAAGCCTCCGCAGCAGGACCAGGCGAAGACGCAGGACCAGGCGAAAACGTCGTATACGATTCCGGAGTACAACGCCTACCAGGCAGCGAGCGCGGAGAAGGACCCGCAGGCGAAGGTCAAGCTGCTTGACGACTTCGTGGCAAAGTTTCCGAACTCCACTTTGCTGCCTTACGTTTACCAGGTCTATTACCAAGCGTACTTTCAATTGAAGAATTATCCGAAGACGATTGAGTTCGCGGACAAGCTGACTGCAATGGGAGACAAAGTAGACGCCGGGACCCGCCTGTCGGCGCTGTATACGCGGACGCTGGCCTTCAATTTCGTGTTCAATGAAAAAGCGCCGGATGCGGCCGACCAGGAGCAGAAGGCGAGGAAGGCGGCCGATGACGGGCTGAGCATCCTGAATGCGCTTCCCAAGCCGGACAAAATGACGGACGCGCAGTTCGCCGAGCAGAAAAAGGGACCCAGCGTGATGTTTAATTACACGTCCGGTCTCACTGCGTACCACCTAAAGGACTATCCCGGAGCGATCGAAAAGTTGAAGGCGGCGCTGGCGCTGAGTCCTGACGATGGAGTGAGCTATTACCGGTTGGGCCTCTCGTACGTAGCTTCGAATCCCGCGCAGTGGCTGGACGGCTTCTGGGCGCTGGCTCGTGCGATCGATCTGAAGGTGAGCGGCGCGGATCAGATCAAAACGTATCTTCGAAAGCAGATGAGCAATTACGAGCAACCGAACTGCGACAATCTGGTGGACGCGCAGTTCAATGAACTGCTGCAGCTAGCCGCGAATGCTCCCGAGCGTCCGGCGACCTGGTCGATTCCCAGCGCTGCCGACCTACAGAAGATTGCGGCAGGCAGCACGATTGTGACAGTAATAGCGGATCTCAAGGGCGGTGGCGACAAATCGAAGATGACGTGGCTAGCTATCTGCGGGGCGGAATTTCCCGAAGTCGTCGGGAAAGTAATCGAAGTTACGCCGGGGGGCGGAACGGTAGTGCTGCGTGCGTATACAGGCGCGACGCCGGAGGAAATGCAGAACGCTACGACGGCTAACATGGAAATAAAGGTTGAAGGGCAGCCGGAAGCGTCGAGGATACAAAAGGACGACGGCGTGCGCTTCAGCGGGACGCTCACCGGCTACGACCCGGAACCGTTCATGCTTCACTGGGAGAAGGCCAAAGTGAACGCGGAAGACATTCCGCCGGAAAAGGGCGGCAAGCGTACGCCGCACAAATTGCCTGCGAAGCCGGGCAAGTAGCGCCTCCGAGCAGTTTATTCGCGATGAAGTAGCGTGACGAAATGGCCGGTCCGAAAGCGGGCCGGCCATTCGTGTTTTTGGAAGAGATTGGGTTATCCTCACGCCAGGTTCTGGCGACGCGCTCGGAAATTCTCTTGTCGGGAGGAGCTGAATCGATGAATATGACTAGCGTTTGTCTTCTTGTGTTCGGCATCGGCGTGATTGCCGGCCTGCGTTCGATGACCGCGCCCGCCGCCGTCAGCTGGGCCGCGCATGTGAAGTGGATCACTCTGGCCGGTTCTCCATTAGCGTTCATGGGGACTCTACCTGCAACGATCATATTTTCTCTGCTCGCGGTGGGAGAGCTCGTCAACGATAAATTGCCGAAAACTCCGAACCGAACGACTCCTGTACCGCTGATCGTTCGCCTTGTGCTTGGCGGGTTCTCCGGAGCTGTTCTGTGCGCCAGCGTAAATGGCGGTGCGGCAATCGGATTGATTATAGGACTGATCGGCGCGCTCGTAGGAACCTTCGGCGGCTATCACGCGCGCAGGGCGCTTGTTGCCAGACTCAAAGCGCCGGACTTCGCGATCGCACTCGTGGAGGACGCGATTGCAGTTGGCGGGGCATTCTTTATCGTGTCGCGGTTCTAACGCGGGATTGCGGCCAGCGAAGCTTCAAGCGCGGCGGCGGCCGACGTGGTCGAGTTTGTACTCGTCCACTTTCCTGCTCAGCGTGTTGCGGTGAATTCCCAGTTCCTTGGCGGCGCGCGACTGGTTTCCGTTAGAGCGCTCGAGTACTTGCCGGATAAACTTCTTTTCGAATTCCGTTACCGCTTCGTCGAGCAGGATTCCGCGCTCGACCATCATTCCGATTAGCGATTCGAGTTGATCTTTCACAATTGCACGCTCCGCAGAATTTCTTCGGAGAAGGGCCGTTTCCCGGACTTAGTCGAGCGCCTCACCGGTAATGCGCTGATAGGCATCCCGGTATTTTCCACGCGTGCCGGCCACTACGTCGGGCGGAAGTGCCGGCGCCGGCGGCTGCTTATTCCAGCCAATTCGCTCGAGATGATCGCGGACGAACTGCTTGTCAAAAGAGGGCTGGGCTTTACCGGGAGCGTACAGGTCCGCTGGCCAGAAGCGCGAGGAGTCCGGAGTAAGCGCTTCGTCGATCCAGATGAGCTCGTCGCCCACGAGACCAAATTCGAATTTGGTATCGGCGATGATGATTCCGCGTGCAGCGGCGTGCTCGATCGCGCGGCTATAAATCTTAAGGCTGACGTCACGCAACTTTTCCGCAAGCGGGCGGCCGATTCGCGCCACAGTCTCATCGAAGGAAATGTTTTCGTCGTGACCCGCTTCGGCTTTTGTGGACGGAGTAAAGATCGGTTCCGGCAGCCGGTCTGATTCGCGCAAGCCCTTCGGGAGATCGATTCCGCAGACCGAACCCGTCTTCTGGTAATCCTTCCAGCCGGAGCCGGAAATGTATCCGCGAACCACGCACTCGATGGGCACCGGTTCGGTACGCCGGACGAGCATAGAACGGCCTTCGAGGGCAGAAGCGTAAGGAGCCAGCTCTCCGGAAAACCCCTTCGCGGAAATCAAATGGTTCGGAACGATACTCGCCAGCTTATCGAACCAGAAAAGGGAAATCTGCGTGAGAACGCGGCCTTTATCGGGAATCGGCGTGGGGAGGATGACGTCGAAGGCAGATAACCGGTCGGTGGCAACGATCAGAAGGCGATCGCCAATTTCATAGATGTCGCGAACCTTACCGCGCTTAAGAAGCTTCAGACCTGCAAAATCCGTTTGTGCGATGACAGAACTCATGTGAGGCGAGGCCAAGGAACTTTTCCTTTCAGAGAGGCGGGTATTCTAGCGCAGAGAAAAGTGTTGTCAACCGATAAGAAATAAAAGATTCGGACGAGAATCAAGCGGCGTGCGAGCGACGGGGCCTGGGATCAGGCGGCGTTGCTCGCGGCAGCGGCTGATTCCGGAGCATTTGCAGCGGCTTCGTCTTCCCACTTGACGGACACCAGCTTCGAGACGCCGGGTTCCTGCATGGTGACGCCGTAGAGCACCGAACCCATTTCCATGGTTTTCCGGTTGTGCGTGACAACGATGAATTGAGTTTGGCCGCACATGTCGGCAAGCATCTTGTTGAAGCGTCCGACGTTCGCTTCATCGAGCGGCGCGTCGACTTCGTCGAGGATGCAGAACGGACTTGGTTGATAACGGAACACCGCAATAAGGAGCGCCAGCGCCGTGAGAGCTTTTTCACCGCCCGAGAGCAGCAGGATATTTTGGAGGCGCTTGCCCGGCGGCTGAGCTGCTATGTCGATGCCCGCTTCGCCTGAACTGTCGGGTTCGCTCAGTCGCATCTCGCCGTGGCCGCCGCCGAAGAGCGTTTGGAAAGCGACCGCGAATTGCGCGTTGATGAAGTTGAACGCTTCTTCAAATTTCTGGCGCGAAATCTGGTCGAGCTCGTTGATGGTGAGCTGCGTGTTTTCGATCGAGTGTATGAGGTCGTCGCGTTCGCGCCGCAGGAATGCCTCGCGCTGCTCGCACTCCTGAAATTCCTCGAGCGCCATCATGTTCATCGGCCCCATGGCTTCGACGCGAGCCTTCATCTCGTTGTAATTCGTTTCCGCGGCGACGAGTTCCTCGCCGATCAGAAGCTGCGACTCCTGCGCCATTAATTCTTCGGGCTGGGCGTTTAGTTCCGCCACGCACGACTGGCGAAGATAATCGCGGTCGGCATCGTTGCGCGCTTTTTCGATCTGGCGCTGGCCGCGCTCGGCGCGAAGCTCTTCAAGCGATTGACGCTTGCCGCGCAACGATTCGTCGAGTTGCGTTGTGCGGGTGCGCGCTGTTTCCCACTCTTCCTCGAACGTTAACTTTGATTTTTCGAGACGAAGCTTGTCTGTTCGCAGACCGTCCACTTGTTGCGATAACTGCTCGCACGAGGCTTCGAGCTCGGACGATTCGGCGACGAGCGCGGCATGCTGCTGCCGCAGGGACTCGAGGCGATTGGTCGCCAGCGAAAGTTCCTCGGCGTGGCGCTGCGCGGCGGTTTCGGCGCTTGCCAGGCGCTCGGACATCGTGGCGAGTTCTTCGCGGCGGGCAACCATCTGTTCCTGCAGCGATTGGAAATTCAGGCGCATGCGAGCGAGCTTTTCGGAAGCTTCAACGCCTTCCGCTTCGGCTGCGGCGCGCGAGCGCTGCGCTTCGGCGTGCTGACGATGCGCATTTTCGGCGCGAGTACGAGCGGTTTCCGCTTCGGCATGCAACTGGCAGATTTCCTGTTTCGCAGCCGCGAGTTGCGTTTCAACGCGCCGAAGATCGCCGCGGATCTGATCGTGCTGAAGGGTGGCCGCGACGAGCGACTTCTCGGCTTCCACGTGATTTGCGATGGCAGAGGCGACTTTCTCATCGCCAGCGGCAATTTCCTGTGCGAGATGCGTTGCCTTCGCTTGCTGTTCGGCGGCGGCCAATTCGAGGCGCATCGCCTCGGATTCGTGCTGGCGAAGTTCGCGCTTTAGCGCGAGCGGCCCAGCCTCGCCCAGGCGTCCGCCGGAAACCATTCGACCGTGATAGCAAGTGCCGTCGGGCGTGAGGAAATACTGCTCCACATTTTCGCGTGCCATGCGCTCGGCCACCGCGGCCGAGTCCACAAGATATGCCGCGCGGAGCTTGCCGAGGAAATGTTTCGCAGCGGGGCCGAGCGGATCGCGGAAATCGACGAGGCGATCGAGGCGCGCGACGACTCCTTCGGCAAGAGGCAGGGAATCAGCCGGCTCGGAAATATCGAGATTCAGTTTATTCAGCGAATCGACGAAGAAAGTGGCGCGGCCGCCCATTTCGTCACGCAGAAGAGCGACGCCTGCGCGAGCGTGATCGAACGATTCGACGACCACGTATTCGAGCTCGTCGCGAAGGAACTGCTCGATCGCCCCTTCGTATTGCTCCTGAACTTCGGCGTAATCGGCGAGAAGGCCGACCGCGCGAAAGCCGCTGGATCCACTTTCGCTGTTGGCGCTGAAAAGTTTTTGGACCGCGTCGGCCGTGTAGGCACGTTCGCTGAGAATTTGCTCGATGGACGCGTGACGCGCGCGTTCTGCGGAAAGATTTTCCCGGGTCTTTTCGAGCTGCTGAGCCGTTTCCTGTTGCGACCGGCGGAGTTCGACGAGGCGCGCCTGAGCGTCGCGCACGGCAGTGCCGAGAGTTTGCGCGCGTTGGGAGTTCTCCTGATAGGCGAGACCGGCGGTCATCACTTGAGCTTCGAGCGCGGTGCATTCACGCTCGATGGCGCGCATCGAAACGGCGCGCTGCTCTTCAGCTGCGGCGTGGCGAGCGGCAGCTTCTTCGGCCTGAAGCGATTCGGCTTGTTCGCGCGTGGACTCCTCGACCAGGCGTCCTGCTAGCTGGCGCAATTCTTCGATGCGAGTTTCGAGCTGCTGCTGTTCGACTGAACTTGCGGAAGAATTTTCCATCGCTGCGCGGAGAGCTTCCTCGACGTCCGTGGTTTGCAGGCGCAGCACGGATACGGATTCGCGATGTGCGGCGATGCGCGTGGCGAGTTCGGAAGCTTGACGCTCGGCTTGCTCGATTTCCACGCTGAGGCGCATGGCTCGGGAATCGATCTGCGCGACTTGCTCGCGATTAAACGTGATGCGGTTTTCAGCGCGGTCGAGATCAAGCGCCGTCTGTCCGAGAAGGTTCTGCGTCTGGCGCAGTTCGGCGTCGAGTTCGTACGTGCGCGCGCTCAGGCGTTCCTGCTCGCCTTCCAGTTCGTGCACGGAACTCGCTTCGCGCTGCTCCACCGAATCCATTTCGCGGAGAAGTTGTTCGAGGCGCGCCGCTTCGATATCGAGATGCTCGGCTTTGCTAGCAAGGACGATGCGAAGTAGTCCGCGCATTTGTTCGCGCAACTCGGCATAGCGCCGCGCCTTGGATGCTTGGCGTTTGAGCGATGCGAGCTGTTTCTCGACTTCGACGAAGATGTCGTTGACGCGTGAAAGATTAATCTTGGAAGCTTCGAGTTTTGCTTCCGCCAGGCGCCGTTTCGTTTTGTACATCGTGATTCCCGCGGCTTCCTCGATGATGGCGCGACGGTCCATCGGCTTGGAATTCAATATTTGGCCTATGCGGCCCTGTTCGATGATGGCGTAGCTGTCTGGTCCGAGTCCCATGCCCATGAAGATTTCCTGGACGTCGCGAAGGCGCGAAACGCGGCCATTAATGAGGTATTCGCTTTGTCCGGAGCGATACAGGCGGCGGCCGATCACGATTTCCCCGGGCTTGAGTGCGATCGTCGGCTTTTCAGGAGCGCGCTTCCGCCACTGCTTCTTGCCAACGGTGTCGTCCGTAGAGCCTTCCGGCAATGGCATTTCGGACACACCTTCCGCGCTGGCGGCTTCTACCGGCAGCCCTTCGGCGGCTTCAGCCGGAACCTCTTCCGACGCCTCGATCACCTTAGCCACCGCTTCCGACAATTCCGGGTCAACAAGCGTCAGCGTGACTTCCGACAGGCCCATCGGCGGGCGTTTGGCGGTGCCGTTGAAGATGCAGTCCGACATGTGCTGGGCGCGGAGCATCTTGTGGCTCTGCTCGCCGAGAACCCAGGTGATGGCGTCGACAACGTTGGACTTGCCGCAGCCATTCGGGCCGACGATACAAGTGATGCCGCTGCCGCTGAACGTAATCGGCGTCTTTTCGCAAAACGACTTGAAGCCGAGCAACTCAACTTTACGGAGTTTTAGCACCCGTAGCCTCGCAGGGATCGTCTCTTAAGCCTCACCGGCAGAAGAAACTTCAATTTAAGATGTTGTGGGAGGGCTTTTCGAGACAAAAACGCTGAAGGGTCGATGGCTTAGGCCCTGCCGCCTGGCGCTATCGGATCGGCGGTACGGGAAGAAAAGTAGCACGTGGCGCGAGATGTGTAAAGCATGGTGTTGCTTCGATGTGCGGAAATCCAATGTTCGGTCACGGAGTGGCGCAGCCACGGGGTTCTACCGGCTGATCAGGGTGGACTGGCTGGCGACACACTGCCATGTGCCGTTCTGAGTGACCCAAGTATCAGTAAATCGGCCCCGGCGCAGATAGGGCTTTCCGCTGGAAGTGCCCTTTTCGCGGTAGATTCCGGTAACGACTGCGGTATCGCCATAGAGACGCACGGTCATGCTCTCATTGAGAATCTGTGCTGGGCGAACGGAAGGCTGCCTTACCTGTGCGAGAAACTGTCCCTTGTCCATGAAAGTGCCGTCGTAGTCAGTGTAGACGAGCGTGCTGGCGAGCAATTGGTCGAGGGCGCCGGCATCCTTGTGCTCTTCCGCCTGATTCCAAGCGTTTTCGAGCGCGAGGATTTTGGTTTCGTCGGCGCTCTTCGATTCTTTCTGGGCGTGAAGTATGAGCGTCGCAGATAGCAACGTCACAAATAATGCGAATGGCGCTCTCATGGAGGGCTCCTTCGGGGAACGCGAAGTCCTAACTGCAAATCTCGAATACAAATCCGCCGCTACAAAATCGAGTTCACCAGAGGCCGGGTGCAGATGAACGTTACCCATCGAAGATGAATTGCTATCCTCTCGCCGTTGAACTACTTCCGCGCGATGAAAACGCGGGCTTCCCGAAGCTCCGGGCGATCGGCCGTGGGCGCCGAGATTTCAACGAGTTTTGCATAATACCCCTGGGCGCCACGGGCGTCGCCCGCGAGTTGAGCGGCATGGGCCGCGCCGTAGAGTGCGTCGAATCTATTCGGGCTGTTCTTCAGGACGATTTGGTATTCCTCGGCTGCTTCCGCAGGCCGCTTTAGTTCGAGAAGCAGGTCGGCAAGCATTTCGCGAGCGGGGATCGCTATGGAGTCTAAGCCCCTCGCCTTCTGCCGATCGGCGGCCGAGCGCAAGATTCGAACGGCTTCGTCCGGCTTACCTTCAGCATATGCGAGCCACCCTTCGGCCTCGCGCCGATCGATGCTCTCGCCGTCAGGAATGTAGTAGCCCTTCTGCTTTTGTTCCGCCTCGCGAGCTGCGACGGCCTCGGCTAGTTTCGCGGTGGCCTTTCGTGCACCTTCGACGTCCCCGCTACGCGCCGCGCCAATCGCTCGCGCCCGGTAGGTTGTATCCTGCCAGGCGAGCTTGACGTCAGGAATCGGAAGTGCGGCGGCTTCTTTCCAGTGATGCAATTCGAGCGCGTTACGGGCGACGAAGTAAGCCATTTCGTCCGCCATATTCTTCATTTCTGTCATGCCGGGTATGTTGTGCAGATCTTCGACAAGCTGGCGCGCTTTGGTTTCCTGGCCGGTTTGGATGTAGGCGTAATCGAGGAAGTCGAGCGCGTGAACCTGATAGTGGGGGTCCGACAAATGCATTTCCGTCGCTCGCGCCGCGGAGGCAGAGGCGGCAATGTTTGAATCAATGGTTTCCTGCCACAGGCCGAGCCTTACGAAAATGTGCGAAGGCATATGGAGAGCGTGCGAAGAGTCCGGGGCTATTCTCGCGTACGCGCGCGCGGCATCGAGCCCCTGCGGCGCGAGATCGGGCCTGTCGGTTGCGTGAATCAGGTAATGAGCTGCGCCAGGATTATTCGGTTCGGCGCGGAACAGGCGGTCAAGGATCGTAATGGCCTTCTCGCGGTTGGCAGTATCGTCCCCAGCATCCGCGGGGTTCGAAATCAAAGATAGGGCATAAAACTCTGCGCCTTCTGCGTCCCCGGGGAAATCCTGATGAAGTTTTTCCATGGCGGCGAGATAGGATCGCCAGCGAGCCGCGTGATCGAGCTTCGAGTTGTCCTGATAGAACGCCGCGGCTGCTCCTAGGTAAGCGCGCTCGCGCCGGGTGACTTCGGCGCTCTTTTGCGCCTGATCCATGTAACGGCGTCCTTCCGCCAAAGTCTCATCGCCAGGGAAATCCCAGAGTTGGTGATACAGCGACATGGCCTCGCCCCAATCCGCCATGGCACAGGTGGGTTCCTGGGTCGCCGCTTCCGTGAAGATTTGCTTAGCCTGCTGATATTGAAATGAATGCAGAAGTGCGACGCCTTTTTCGATAGTCGGTTGCACCTTCGACGAGCACGAAGTGGGGAAATCGACTTTCCCAAGTTGATCGATAGTGATGTTTCCTGCGGCGTTGTTCGCTCGTACGGAGCTGGTGGCGTCTCGTAACAACCACAACGATAAGAACGCCACCAGGACAACCGCCGCCCGAGAACTGATCCATCGCATAGAAAATTCTCCTTATTCGTTCCGCGACATTCTAACAAATCCGCGGCGGCCGCGATCCCAACGGAGCGTCACGTCATTCCTTCAGATACCAAGGAACGTTTATCAGAATAATCCGCCGATCACCTTTGAAAAGAATGAAAGCTTTCAGCAGCTGGGCGCGTTGGTTGTGCAACGGGTAATGATACCAATGACGTTCGACAAGCTCCGGCACGATGACAGCGATATTCCGGCCCGGGCTTGCGCGCTCGGTCTTCAAAACGTATTCAACAATCGGTGTGATAACGAGACGATAGGGCGATGTAAGCGTTACGAGCATCGGAGCCTTGATTCCAGCCTTTTTTGCCGGCGCGTCGACGACTCTGCTCCATTTTTCTTGAAGTTCACTGGTGTCCTCTTCGGTAGCCACGTGAACGGCATGAATGTCGGGGGAGAGCGTCAAAGCAAACCTCAGCCCGTTTTGCGCGATCTTTCCCCATTCCTGAATTGGCACAATCACGATTGGCGGTCTTTGACTTGTGACATCGAGAGCAGCGGAGCTCTCAACCTCATGCGCGACCCGGTCGTAATGACGCCGAACCCGCAGCATGAAAATCAAGAGCACAGCCACGAGAAGAGCCGTTACCCACGCGCCTTCTGTGAATTTTGCAACCAGCACCACTAAAAGCGTCACCCCCGTGGCCAGCGCGCCGAGACCGTTGATAAACATGCTCCGGCCCGCGCCCGGCCCTTTCGCTCTCCTCCAATGACTCACCATGCCGGCTTGCGACAGCGTGAAGGCCAGGAACGCGCCGATGGCGTAAAGCGGAATCAACCGGTCGGTCACGCCGCGGAACAGGATTAGGAGAATTGCGGCCAGCGCGCCAAGCGCGACAATTCCCTGCGAATAAACGAGGCGGCGGCCTCGATAGCCCAGCGAGTGTGGGAGAAAGTTGTTCTGCGCGATTGCTCGGCAAAGGCGGGGAAAGTCGGCGAACGCCGTGTTAGCGGAAAGGCACAGGATTACAAGAACCGATCCAATTGCCGTGTAATAGAACCATCCGCGTCCGGCAATGGCCGCGACGAGCATGGATAGGACGCTTTGATAGCCGGGTCGTCCCGGATCGGTCGCGGCGATGCCGTACGCGCGAACCAGGTACGCAATACCTGCAAGAAGAACGATTAAGATTCCGATGATTACTGTGAGGGTTCGCTGCGCGTTGCGAACGGTCGGCTCGCGAAACGCGCGCACGCCGTTACTGACTGCCTCGACTCCCGTCATCGCCGTACACCCATTCGAAAACACCTGCAACAAGACCCAAAGGCTCGCAGCGGCCGCCACCGAAGAAGGAAGCGCAGGTGGCGCCACAACTGGCAGCGGGTGCCCACCGGCAAGAACGGTCTTAACGAGACCCATCACGATCGCTGCAAGAAGGGAGCCGACGAAGAGGTACGTGGGAATCATGAACACGGCGCCAGCCTCGCGCACGCCGCGGAGGTTGATAATGGTAACCACCAAAAGAATCGCCAGGCACAGAGAGAGCGTTCGCGGTTGAAGGCTTGGGACGGCGGAAACGAGCGCTCCGACTCCCGCGGAAATACCGACGGCTGCCGTCAGGATGTAGTCAATCATCAACGCAGCCGCCGCGAGCAGTCCGGGGTAAGTGCCCAGGTTCTCGCTCGCAACCGTGTACGAACCGCCTCCGCCGGGATACGCAGCAATGGTCTGTCTATACGAGAAGTAGACAATTGTGAGCAGAATGATGATGCTGAGGCTGATCGGCACAATGTATGCGACCCCCGCCGCGCCCAGCGGAAGAAGAAGCGTGAGGGCAGCTTCGGGCCCGTAAGCCGCCGAACTGAGAGCGTCCAGTCCAAAGATCGGTATACCCGCGGACACGCCCACTTGCTCGGCGCGCTCGTCGGACGTCGCGAGCGGCTTGCCTAGCAGAATGTCGAGAACTGACATGCGCCCTCCCGGAGGGGCAGAGACGCGCCTAGACTAAATCGGACTCCGGGCAAATGAAACCATAAAACGCCGCATCTCCGCCTGTTTGCATTTTTCATCGCACGTTCATCTTGGTTTCGCGCTGGCCCCGAACGCCGCATTTCACTTAGACGGAAAGCTTTCCTTGGCCACGGATTTGTATACAATCTGCCCAGAGTTTGCAGCCTAAACGGCTACTGCCGCGTCCAAGAACCGGCAGGCAACGTGAATTCCACCGATTAAGGAGATTCGCCGTGCGTGCGAGACCAGACGAAGAATTGCGCCCAAACAAATTGAGTCGCCGTGGCTTCATTGAATCAAGCGCGAAAATGGGAGCGGCGGCACTTGCAGTTCCGGCATTCGCGCGCGGCGAATCCGCAAACTCAATCGCGCCAGACGTAAGGCCTTTTGAACTGGACGAAATCACAATAGCCGAACTCCAGGACGGCATGAAATCCGGCAAGTTCACGGCGCGTTCGATCGCCGAAAAATATTTGCAACGCATCGAGGAAATTGACAAGCACGGCCCGGCGATCAATTCCGTAATCGAACTGAATCCTGACGCTATTTCCATCTCGGAATGTCTCGACGCCGAAAGAAAAGCCAAAGGACCCCGCGGGCCGATGCACGGTATTCCCGTTCTAATAAAAGACAACATCGGAACAGCGGACCGGATGATGACGACGGCCGGCTCCCTAGCCCTCCTCGGTTGCACCCCGGCGAAGGATTCGGGCGTGGCGCAAAGACTTCGCGAAGCGGGAGCGGTAATTTTGGGAAAGACGAATCTCAGCGAATGGGCGAATTTTCGGTCATCGCATTCGTCAAGCGGATGGAGCGGCCGCGGCGGCCAGACGCGCAACCCCTACGCCCTCGATCGCAACCCGTGCGGATCGAGCTCCGGTTCCGGAGCAGCGGCGTCGGCAAATTTGTGCGCCATGGCCGTGGGCAGCGAAACGGATGGCTCGATCGTGTGCCCGTCATCGGCGAACGGCGTAGTGGGAATCAAGCCGACGATCGGACTCGTAAGCCGCTCGGTAATCATCCCCATTTCACACACGCAGGACACAGCCGGGCCCATCTGCCGCACGGTGACGGACGCGGCAATCCTGCTCGGCGCGCTCGCGGGCGTGGACCCCGATGATCCTGCAACCGAGGCCTCCCGCGGAAAAGCGCAGCCGGACTATACGAAGTTCCTCGATCGCGGCGGCTTGCGTGGAGCACGCATCGGAGTCGTCAGAAAACTTACCGACTTCAATGAGAAAATGGCTCCGATCGTGGCAGCGGCGCTCGATGCCCTGAAGCGGGAAGGCGCTGTTTTAGTCGACCCGGTCGAGATCGACACGCTCGGAAAGTTCGATAATTCAGAATTGGAAGTGTTGCTCTACGAATTCAAGGCCGATTTGAACGCATTCCTCGAGAAGCACTCCGCGAAAGCGCCCACGCATTCGCTGAAGGAAATCATCGAATTCAACGACCGCAATCGCGACAAGGAAATGCCGTATTTCGGCCAGGATTTAATGCTGAAGGCCGAAGCGAAAGGGCCGCTTACGGAACAGGCATATCTGGACGCGCTGGCGAAAGACAATCGCATGTCGAGGCAAGAGGGGATCGACGCCACGATGGACAAACACAAACTAGACGCACTGCTCGGCGCCACGGCAGGACCGTCGTGGCTGACCGATCTGGTAACGGGCGATCACGACACCGGCGGTAGCTCGACGCCCGCGGCCGTGGCTGGTTACCCCAATATCAACGTACCTGCTGGATTTGTTTCCGGCTTGCCGGTGGGAATTTCATTTTTCGGCCGTGCATGGAGCGAGCCTACGCTGATTAAGATTGCTTTTGCATTCGAACAATCGACGCGGTCGAGGAAAGCGCCACGATTTCTGCCGACGGTGGACCTCCGGCCAGGCACATAGTCTTGCGCCCGGTCGGAACGAATGTCAGAGAACTTTCTTTTTCGAAGCGCGGTACTCGGCAGCCGCTTCGCCCAGCGACTTCGGTTTTTCAGCTAACACCGACTCTCCCAACTTGACGGCCTCGTCGTAAGTGAGAAACGAACTTGGAGCGAAATCCGCATCCGAGCCGTGCGCATAACCGTAGCTGAACTGCGCCCGTGGAAAACTTGGCAACGCCGTAATGCCCGAACCACCGCCCCCTCCGCTGGAACCACCTCCCCCGCCTCCGCCACTGTTGACCGCAGCGTTTGGATTAGCTCCAGCCGGCGACATGTGAGACTGCGCCCTAAGAGGCAGAGAGAAAAATAAAATAAGTCCCGCGAAGAACACGACTCGCTTCATTGTTCCTCTCTTGTTTCAGTAGCAGCCGCCGGGCTGCGGTGATAACACGTACTGCGGACGAAGAGAACCGCCACTCCCCACTGTCCATCGGGTCGAGGATCAACCCGCACCACCCGCGCTACTTCGCGCTCGCGCTCCGATGAGGAACCTGAGTTCGGGCAGGCGACATACAGATGCACGTGCACGTCGTACGTCGAACGATTCGTCGTGAAATAGAGGCCGTCTCGAGAGACGTTTACCGTAGGCCGCACTTCTTCAGGAATGTGTGCGCTTTGATTGTAGGACTGCAAGTGCGCCCGCAGGGTCACTTTGGAGCGGCGCGCCCGGCGGCGCTCCCCGCGTATCCACGGAGTCGCGAGCACTCTGGATTCGTTTACCTCTGGTTCTCGTTCTCGACTGCTCATGCGCCACCCCTGAAAGACGATTCCGCCTGGAATCTTGTCACCAGAGCCGCGTTGCCGCAGCCAAGATCCACACCTCTGAGGAAGCAATCGAAAGCCCACCTGATAGCGCAGAGAATGAAGCACTTACAGGCATGCGCTTATGGACTTCCGGGCAACTGGGCGGCCCCTTTCTAAAAGTGTGAAAGGTTTTTACCGTGAGGAAAGCATGCGGTGTGGGCCAAAACGTCAAGGCGGAAGAAGAGTGGAGTCCTAGTAAGGCTAGAACTGAGGCAGCTCTTTCTGCAGAGCTTTGGCTTTGCGAAACCACGGCCGTTCGAGCCGCTGCAGGTAGCGAGGCATGCCGCGCTTGCGATCGAGCATTCCCTGCGCTTGTTCGCGAGCCTCGTTCGTCCGGCCCTGGGACTTCAAGAAGCAGCCGTAGTTGTAATGGGTCTCCATTAAATTTGAGATTTGAGCGGCCTGCAAAAAAAGCGTATCGGCCTGCTGGTTCTGGCCGTTGAGCGCGTACGCGTGGGCCAGCAGCGCGGCGGTGCGGTCGTGGTCGTAGCGTGCATCGTGGCGATAGACTCGTTCGAAATCTTCGATCGCGCGCGGATACTCCGCCAGTGCCAGAGAGCACAGGCCGCGCCGGTAAAAGGCGTCGATGGAATCGGAGCGCGCGGCGATGGATTTATCGAAGTACTCGCGCGCTCTCGCGAAAGAATTTTGATCCAGCAACAGGTCGGCAAGCTCCTCGTAATTTCCAGCCGACGGGTTGTCGGAGATTGCGCCTTCGAGTTTCTGGATCCGCGAACGCTGGCCGAAGCCCTTGAAAAAATCTCCCAGCAGGCGAGTATCCGGAATCACTTCCGCGACGATGTACACCGCGGCGCCCAGCAGTCCTCCGAAGAAAATAATGTAGTACCAATAATATTCCGGTCGCCTGCGTATCGCGTGCACCAGCGCGGCTGCCTGGACGAGAAATCCCCACGGATAGAAAAGATGAGTCAATCCCCAGAACATTTGCGGAAGAATATCCACTGCGTTTGCTTCTGTCAAAGGCGCAGATGCAAGAGCCGTCAAGTAACGATTCGCGGCGAGCGGAACTTCGCCGCGGCCAGGGTTTTTCCTGGGTATTGCGCATTGACTTGAAGCGACTCGGGGCCTAGCATGTCGCGCACAGGAGAAGTGTTTGAACAGCGAAAGCTTGCCTGGAATTCGCCGAATCCTCTTCGCACTTGCCGTTTTGGCCGTGATTTTCTTTTTTTCACTGAATGGTACGCGCCCTCCTGCGTCCCAGCCTGCTGATGCTCCTGCAAACCAATTCTCCGGCGGGCGCGCGCGCGAAATTCTCAATCGGCTCGTGGGAGACGGCGTGCCGCATCCGGTGGGAAGCGTCGCGGACGACGTCGTGCGCGCGCGCGTGATCGCGGAATTAACCAGGATCGGATACAAGCCCGAGGTCCAGTCCGGGTTTGCCTGCGATGAGTATGGGGCGTGCGCGTCTGTGAAGAATGTGCTCGCTCGCCTCGACGGCTCCGACGCAGCTTCGTCCGGAAGCGTTCTGGTGGCTTCGCATTACGATTCCGTGCCGGCCGGGCCCGGCGCTTCCGACGATGGAATGGGAACCGCCGTGGTTCTTGAAATCGCGCGAGCGTTAAAATCGCTCCCTCAGCCCCGGCATTCGATAATTTTTCTGATTGACGAAGGCGAGGAGGCCGGCCTGCTCGGCGCGCGAGTTTTCGTCGACCGGCATCCCTGGGCCAAGGAAATTCGCGCCGCCGTGAATATCGACAACCGCGGCACTTCCGGGCCGAGCCTTATGTTCGAAACGGGGAACGCGAATCGTTCGATGGTGCGGCTTTACGCGAAACACGCGGCGCATCCCGCCGCGAATTCGATTTTCTACATTGCCTACAAGCAGCTCCCCAACGACACGGATTTTACCGTTTTCAAAGCGGCCGGCTACCAGGGACTCAATTTCGCGATTATCGGCGACGTTGCGCACTACCATACTCCCCTCGACAATTTTGCCAATGCTTCGCCGGACAGCCTCCAGCATCACGGTGACAACGCGCTGCCGTCCGTAACGGCGCTTGCGAATTCGGACTTAACCAGCCTGCCTCCAGCCGAGGCGGTGTACTTCGATGTCTTTCAGCGGTTTCTGATCTCGTGGCCGGTGAATTGGACCTTAGGCGTCGCCGCGGTTGCCGCGCTTCTCTTGATTTTCCAAATTGTGTGCCTGTCGCGCAGCGGACGCCTGGAACCGGCCGGGATCGCCTGGGGACTCTTGAGTTGGCTCGCCGCGATTCTCGTGACGGGCGGTGCGGCATTCTTGGCGCGGTGGCTGCTGCGAGCAGCGGGAGCGCTCCCCGTGAACTGGGTGGCGCATCCGCTCCCGGCGGAAATCGCGTTTTGGTCTCTCGGATTCGCCGTGGTTGTGCTTTCTGCACTGGCGTTTGGCAGGCGCGCCGGTTTCTGGGGACTGTGGGCAGGCGTCTGGATCTCGTGGACGCTGCTCGCGGTCGTAGTCGCTTGGCAGATTCCCGGAATCAGCTATGTGTTTGTTATTCCTGCATGTGCCGCGGCCTTGGCCGGATTGCCGTTTACGTTGCGCCGCAGCGAGGCGGGGGTTGGGACGGCGTTGGTTGCGGTCGTGCCGCTGGCGATCGCTGGAATTGTCGGCTTTGGCCCAATGTTATTTCTTTACGACGCGCTCGGAAATCCAGTGTTGGCCGCGCTCGCATTGCTTGCCGCCCTGTTTTTTTCGCCTATCGGCCCCTTGATGCCTGACTTGCGAAGCGCGCGGGGATTCTGGAGAGTTGTTTTCGTGGGCGCCACTGTCGGCGCGACGGCGCTGGCAATCTTTGCGGCGGTGGTTGCACCCGCGTACTCGGCGAAATCCCCCGAACGAGTCAACCTCGAGTACTGGAAAGATGCTGATACCGGTAAGTCGCAATGGATTGTTCATCCGAGTTCGGGGCGCTTGCCCTCGCCGATTGGGGTAGCGGCCAGATTCAGTCGCGCCGCGAAGGGGCCGTTTCCATGGAGCACGGCGCCCGCGTTTCTAGCCGATGCGCCGTACCTCGATTTTCCAGCTCCCACGTTCACCATCCTCGAATCGCGGCAGGAAGGCGGCAAGCGGTCGTATCGCGCGCTTTTACGCTCGGAACGTGGGGCCCCCGAAGCCATTGTCCTGTTTCCGCCGGATTCAGGTGTCGACTCGGTGCGCATGGAAGGAACGCCGCTCGGGCCCGAATCTCAACGCGTCCGCGCATATCTGAATGGGTGGGCCATCTACGATTGCGTCACGATGCCTGCGCGGGGTGTTGAGATTAGCTTCACGCTGCCGCCTGGGAAGCCTTTCGAAATCTATGCGATCGATCAGACCTTCGGCCTGCCCCTCGAAGGCATGTTCCTCAGGAAATCGCGGCCACTCACCGCAACCCAGTCGCAAGATGGCGACGTCACCGTCGTCAGCCGCCGCGTCCAACTCATCCCTTAGATCGATTTCAGCCGCAACCCTTTCCCGCTAGTAGTGGTGTCATTTGCTAGGGGAATGGCGGATGCGGAATGCGAGTATAAGGCTCTGGATACCAATAGGTTTTTCCTTCTGCTCCGACCGTCATAACAAATCGAAACTCTCTCTTTGCTTCCCACGGAACAAAGTCGGGGCGAAATGTAATTCTAAAAGCAATATCGGCTTCAGTGATTGGTTCTCGTGTATGGATTGGGAACCAGCATGGGGCGCTTAGTTTTTCTCCCGCCTCCATACCTGAAATTGGAGGTATGAAGTTTTGCATTTTTAAGCTCTCGGCTTGGAAGTTTTGGGCTTCGGCGCGAACTTTGATCGCTTGGCAAAAAATCCGTACGTTGTTGATTCCTAAAGGGCCGTCGTTTGAAACAACGAATGGAGCCGAAAATGGGTCTGCGGGTGCCAAAGGAAGATTTTGTGAAATCGATATTTTCGGAACGAGGGCTAGATAGCCGGTCACAATACCAAGAGGTGTCGCGACCAACGAAATTGTAATCCCAAAATATTTCAGGGATGTCATCCAAAGATTTGCTGCTGTGGATTTTGATGGCACCTCTTGGTGCCCTTGGACTTCTTGTGCTGATGTATTTGTCGTATAGTTCGGTTTGCTACTTCGGCTTCTGAACGCATGTTCTAATTCGGACAAACGTCGCTCGACTGCGGCCCTCCATTCTTTTAGTTTCTTGCTGCTCATTGTTAGTTTATAAGACGGTCGAATTCTCGCACTTCATTCGTTATACCCGCTGCCGTAACAGGAATTACACGTAACGTGGAGTGAATCAGCAGAAGTTATACCAAGCGAAGTGCAAAGACAAGGCCGCTTTTAGATTTTCCAGCTTCTTTGAAAAAGCGTTTGTGAGCCGTGTCAATCGGCGCATTAGCATTCGCATTGTGAGGTGCTCACGTTCAACATGGGGCGTTGAAAATGCGGCGAGATTTGGCGGGTGGCCGAGTTTCGAAGCGCAGCATCCGCACAGCACAAGAAGTCAATTTCCGCCGCAGCTGAATAACGCTGGGTGCCGCATCCTTGAGGTTTGTGCAAGGGTGCGGTTTTTTTCGTCGCTCCTGTCGCCGATCTCCCGTCACTCTGATTCGCCGCGACGGAAGCTGCAAGCTATTTCTAGACTTCAGGTACGCGAGTACAGCTGTCCTTTCTTTGGCACCCAGAACAGTTTCAATTTCCCCTGCACGTGCTATCCTGGTTCCGGCGCAGGCTTCTTAGCGCCCCAACAGGGCCTCCCAGGTCTCCGGTAAGGAGAGCCTGGGGGATCAGTCTTTCCCCGCGAGTTACTCGCACCCCGTAGCAAAAGCAAAAGAAGAGAAAGAGAGGCAGGAGTTAGACGGACGAGGCGATGCCGCATGATCGCCACGAATCCGCAAACAAAAAATGGCGCAACTCATTGAAAACAAACCTCCGCGACGCGCGCTGATCGCCACACTTTCGCACTTCGACGACCCGATCAGGGTCGTCGTTCTGCCGAATCGGGGCCGCCCAAGTCCCCGGCATACAGGGCTCCCAGGTCGACGGCAAGGCGAGCCTGGGAGATCAGTCGAGCTTGGGGGATCAGTCCAGCGGGAGTCGAAGGATCTGTTTTCTCCCCCGCGCCGGCGCGTCCAGCCTCCAGCTTCTGGCGTCCAGCCTCCAGAACCTAATAGCGAAATTCCGCGATTAGAATCGAACTTAACTCCCGCAAATTCAACACTCACGCCGTTTCTAATAGCGAAAAAAACGCACTTTGCTTCCATGCAATTCTCGCCGCTGCTTTCAGGCGCTGTTTGCCTGTGGAGTGACGCCTCGGCTAGAATAACTCGTTTGCGTGAGCCGCAAAAAATGAACGAGATACGCCTCCACAACACTCTGACGAACAATCTCGAGGCGCTCCATCCGCTTCATAAGGATGAAGTTCGGATGTATACCTGCGGCCCCACCGTGTACGACTTCGCCCACATTGGAAACTTTCGCACCTTCGTTTTTCAGGACATTCTGCGGCGTTTCCTGCGTTCGCGCGGCTACCGCATGATGCAGGTGATGAACCTCACCGACGTGGACGACCGCATCATCCAGAACGCCGCGGCGGCGGGAATCACCATCCGCGAATACACTGAAAAGTATGTGCAGGCGTTCCTGGAAGACATGCAAGCGCTGCACCTGGAAGCCCCGGAGGAAATCGTCCGCGCCACCGACCATATAGAAGATATGGTCGCGCTGATCGAGAAGCTGCAAAAGAAGGGATTTACTTACGCCAGCGATGGTTCGATCTACTACAGCATCGCGAAGTTTCCGAAGTACGGAAAACTCACAAAAATCGATTTGAGCGGTATGCAGGCGGGCGCTCGCGTGGATGTGGACCGGTATGAAAAAGCCGACGCTCGCGATTTCGCGCTCTGGAAAAGCCCCAAGCCCAACGAACATTTTTGGGAAACGCGAATCGGTCCCGGACGCCCGGGCTGGCACATCGAATGTTCGGCGATGGCCATGAAATATCTCGGCGACACGATCGACATTCATACGGGTGGAGTGGATCTGGCGTTTCCGCATCACGAAAATGAAATCGCGCAGAGCGAGGCGGCCACCGGCCACACCTTCGTTCGCCTGTGGCTTCACGCCGAGCATTTGATCATCGAGGGCGAGAAGATGTCGAAATCGCTCGGCAACTTTTTTACTCTTCGCGATCTTTTTGCGAAAGGGCAGAAGCCCTCCACCGTCCGGTATCTCCTCCTCTCGGTGCCCTATGGACGGCAGCTCAATTTCACGCAAGACAGCTTGAAGCAAGCGGAAAGCTCCGTGGAACGGCTGCGGAATTTCGTCGCGCGGCTCAAAAACGAACAATTTCCCGCGGGTTCAAAGGCGGAAATGCAGGCGCGAAGTGAAAAAGCGGAGAACGATTTCGATGCGGGCCTCGCGGATGATTTGAACACCGCGGTCGCGCTGGCCGCGGTGTTCGATCTGGTTCGCGACGTAAATACGGCCATGGACCGCGGCGAATTCCGTCAACAAGATGCGATGCGCGTGATGGCCGCGATGGAAAAATTCGATGGCATCCTGGCCGTGCTCGTCGACGACGATGCGGACACGTTAAAAAAGTTCGGTGCCGGCGCCCCGCAGCCGGCAATAAATCCCGAGCAGGTGGAAGCTTTGATCGAGGAGCGCAACGCCGCCAAGAAGCGCCGCGACTTCAAGCGTGCCGATGCAATCCGGCAACAACTGATGGATTCTGGTATCATATTGGAGGATCGGAAAGACGGAACGGTCCGATGGAAACACAAATGAGCTTTACTCCACGACACACGCTTTCACTGCATAGCCAGCCTTCGCACGAACGCCCGAATCTTTTCGGCGCTGCTTAAGTAATCTCCCATTGAAATGTTTTGCCCGGCGTGCCCCGGCGGGAACCGGTCCGCGCGCGCCGATCAAAATTCCAATCTCGGGAGGAACACATGCAGGCCATCGAAGCGAAATTGCCGCACCTCATTACCGCGCTGCCGGGTCCGAAAGCAAAGCAGCTCGTTGAACGCGATCACC
>Ga0073928_10003693_pt1 | contig 23723 bp, 16 predicted proteins | sample PaiPotPPA55metaG_FD_76969 | JGI IMG/M metagenome (GOLD analysis project Ga0073928, IMG submission 76969) | Iron sulfur acid spring bacterial and archeal communities from Banff, Canada, to study Microbial Dark Matter (Phase II) - Paint Pots PPA... ...
CTGCCCGGCGGTAAGCATCTGCATTAATCTGTTCATCCTTGATGCCGAGATCCCAGCCCCGTGGACACCTCCTCCCTGAGGCGTCACATTTTAGGAGCCGAGATGTGGGTAATGACAAGCGGAATACCGGGGGAGGGAGTGAGGTGCCGTTGCGGAAACTGTCACACACCCACCGTGGACGCCGGCGGCGGTCTCGATCCGGCCTGCTAGCAAACACGTGCGGCTGGAAACGGTACAAGCATCTGGGAAGATCGCGGACCTCGTGAATCAACCAATGCCAATTGCGGGAATCCCGGTTTTCTGTAAGAGAGTTCAGAGATGAAACGCCGCACCTTCATCAAGGCTTCCGTAGCCGCCGGCGTCGGCGCCGCTGTCCCGGATTTGTTGAGCGCGCTGGCGGCCCGGGCCGCGCCATCGGGCGTCTCGTCGCGTGCTAACGCGGCAAAATCCCAGCCGCTGCCCTGGCAGCGAGAAGTGCCGCTGCGGGAGGCAGCTCAATCCGTCGTATTGGAACGCACACTAAGCCCCACCAATCCTCTGCCGGATTCCGGCGGCTTCGGTGTCGGGGCCGCGATGACCGTCAACAGTTTGAAAATGCGAACGACGATCTGGGGCCCGCCGCAGCGGATCACGATCAGCCTTAACAAGAATAACGTGTGGGACCGACGGCTCAATACGCGGTCCCTTCAGGCCCCCACGTTGCAGGAGATTATCGACGGCGCTTTCTCGCCGGCCAATAAGGGGTTTGAGGGAAGAGCAACCGATTCACAGCGGCCCAGAGGGTACGGCTACCTGCTCAAGGAAGGAGGGTTCTATGACGGCTATCGTCAGCCCTTTGAGTATCCGATGCCCTGCATGAAGCCGGTCGGGCAGATCATCCTGGGGATCGATCCGCTGGCCGGAGCGGAAGCGCCAAAGCTCACGCAGAGCTGCGCCAATGGCGTCGTGAAGTTGCAGGCGTCCAGGGACAACGTGAAAGTGAGCGTGGATTACGTGCTCGGCATGACGAGCAACATCTACGCCATCCGCGGCCGGCTCGCGGGCATTCACACGCCCGCGTGGCTGCGGCTCTATCGCCATCGCGACACAGCGCACATGCGCTACATGAACGCCGACGGCACGGCCTACACGCGGCCGGGAACCGAAGCCGACAAAGCGTTCAACAGCCCCATGGAACCTCCCACCAGCGGGAAGGACGGACGGTTTTTCTGGATTCGCCAGAAGATGCCTGCCGAGAAGACCTTCCCGCTGGGCTTTGAGTATGTGCTCATGGGTCTGGTTACGACGCCCGGAACCGTGAACTTGGACACGGTCGAAGGCAAAACCAACCTGGGCACGCCGCCGCCGGACCGCGACATTGCCGCGGCCCCGGGCGCTGCCGCGACGGCGACGTTCACGCCAGAAGCCGAGCAAAATCTGGAAGCCTTGATCACGATTGTAACGACAATGGACGGACCGGACGTGCTGGCTTTGGCCAAGCAGCGTCTCACTGAAGCCGAGGCGGCCAGTTTTGAAGGCGTCGTCAAGGAAAACGCAGACTGGTGGAACCGCTTCTACGACAGGCGAGAAAACGGCCGCGTATTCCACGGCCTTTCCGGCGCGCAGTGCAGCGACGACATTCGCGCCCTCTACCGCAGCTACACCGACAGCCACGGGGGCGGCACCAAAACGGACATGCGCGACTATGAATGCAGCGCCTCTTATGGGTTGCCCGAACGAGACGTTCAACCCTGGACCAGTGCCCCTTGTTACAACGAGATCTTCACGACTCCTCGCTTCGTGCGCAACTGGGCGGACAGCGAGGACATGTGGAAGCAGCTCGTCTGGCATTGGATGGCGGCCGCGAAGGACAATGCCAGGGACATGTTCGGCATGCCCGGCATGTTCATCACGCACGGCTACCTGCCGCCGGTGAAACCGGATAAATATGTGCACACAACCATCACGCTCGAGTTGTGCCTGGAGACGATGGCCCAGCTCATCAAACCCGCGTGGGATGAATGGGATTATGGCGGGGACGTCAAGTACCTGCGCAAGGAATGCTATCCCCTGATGCGCGAGATGGCTTTGTTCTACGCGGCCTACGCCAGGAAAGGGGATGACGGTTATTACCACATCATTCCCTCGATGGAGCCGGAACGATGGGGGTTCTACTACCAATTTGCCCGCAACAAAGACGTCATCAGCTCGCTGTGCATGTTCCGCTGGGGCTTGAACCGCGCGGCCGAGGCGGCGGAAGTGCTCGGAGTCGACGCCGACTTGCGCCAGCAATGGCGCCAGATCGCCGCGCAGATCGTCCCCTACGCAACCTGGGATACCGCCAACGGACCGGAGTACTGTGCGATCCGGGGCGTCGAGCCCAAACATCTGCCCGGCGACCACTTTGGCGAGGCGGCGATGTATCCAGCCATTCTGGCCGACGAGATCAACCTGGATTCTCCCCAGGCCCAGAAAGACATGATGGTCCGCACCGTTCACGCGCTTCAATCCTCTGGCACCAGCGGCTCGACTTTGCTGCTCCTGGGCCAGACCGCAGTCGGCCGGCGCCGGCCAGGCGACGACAGCGAGGCCCTGCTCAACAGCCGCAGTGGTCGAATCCACCTGTTCCCGGTCGTTCCACAAGCAGATGAGGTGGCCTTCCGCAATTTCCAGGCCCGCGGCGGCTTCCTGGTGTGCGCGTGCAAGAAAGCCGACGGCGCCTATTACGTCGAAATCCAGGCGCGGCGCGACAACCGCTGTCAATTGATGAATCCCTGGTCGGGCCAGCCGGTCGAGATACATGACGTCGGCCAGCGCCAGCCTGTGCCATTCCAACTCGATACGCGCAGTGGCGAATGCCTGATCTTCGCCATGACGGCCGGCCAGAAGGTAGTGGTCGAACGAAGGTGACCACCATATGAAGAGCGGCTTGTTCTGACGAACTCGTCCGCGGGGAAAGAGTCGAGATCGACACAAGCGCGGGTGCCAGTCCGAGGGCTCTATGAATCCATCAATTCAGAGAACGGCCGGGGCGAAACTGATCGGCGTCGCGTTGCTGGTTGTGTGTATGTTCGGCTCTTCGAAATGGGCCGTCGCGAAGGGGCAGTACTTCAAGGTGGACTATCCGGCCTCCACCGCCGCAGGCGAACTGCAAACACCCGTTACATACACGGTTTGGATTCCCGATGGCGCCCAGCACCTGCGCGGCGTTATTGTCCACCAGCACGGCGCGGGCACGACGGCCTCGAAGGAAGGTTCTACGGCTTCGTACGATCTGCACTGGCAGGCACTGGCCAGGAAATGGGATTGCGCCCTGATGGGTCCATCCTATCACGTGAGCAACGAGAAGATTGACCTCTCTCCCGGCGGCTCCGAGCTGTGGTTTGATCCGCGCCGCGGTTCGGAGAAGACCTTCCTCAAGGCGCTGAATGAATTGGGGGCCAAGTCCGGCCATCCCGAGTTGTCAACCGTTCCATGGATCCTGTGGGGCCATTCCGGCGGTGGAATCTGGGCGGACGTGATGACATGTCTGCATCCCGAACGAGTCGTTGCCGTCTGGCTGCGATCCGGCTCGGCCGCCATGTTCCGCACCAAGCCCGAGTTCCCACAGCCCGCGGTGCCCGACGCGGTCTATGGGGTTCCCGTGATGTGCAATCCGGGCGTGAAGGAACGGAAGAACCGCCCGTGGATCGGCACGCTGGAGACCTTCAAGGAATTCCGTCTCAAGGGAGCACCTATCGGCTTTGCGCCCGACCCGCGCACCGGCCACGAGTGCGGGGACTGCCGCTATCTGGCCATTCCGTTCTTCGATGCCTGCATGGCGATGCGCCTGCCCGAGCAGGGCAGCAAGGACCAGACGCTCAAGCCCGTAGACATGAGCAGTGGGTGGCTGGCAGCGCCGTTGGGCCAGGAAGCGGTTCCCGCCGCCGAGTACAAAGGCAACGCCAATGAAGCAGTCTGGCTGCCCAACGAAGCGGTGGCCAAGGCGTGGATGGAATACGTCAAGACCGGCGCCGTCAGCGATTCGACCCCGCCGCCATCGCCCACCGACGTGAAAGTTTCCGTGATGGAGGGAAAGGGCGTCGAAATCATCTGGGACGCGGAGGCGGATTTTGAGAGCGGTATTCGGCAGTTCATCATCTTGCGGGATGGCCAGGAACTGGCGAAGGTGCCGGAGAAACCCATGGGAAAATTCGGCCGGCCGCTCTTCCAATCGATGACATACCACGATACGCCGGACCAGCCCATGCCGCAGATGCGATACGGGGACGGCTCAGCGAAGGCAGACGAGAGACATACATACTCGGTTGTGACCGTGAATAGCGTCGGCTTGAAATCGAAGGCGTCGGCAATGGCTGTGATTACAGCATACGGTCAAACCGCCCAGCCGACTGCGGTGCAGGTGAATTCTCAAGCTCCGACATACCTCTACGGCGGACAGGCATCGAAGCTGGAAGGGGACGTAAAGAGACGAGGAGGAGACAACTTTGCCTGGAAAGGAAGCGGTGCCGTGACCTGGGAGGTCCAGATTGCCAAGTCTGGCGAATACGCGGTGGGCCTTTGCCACGCCGCAGAACCCGGTGCCGCAGGACAGGAACTCCAAATTGCGGGCAGTGGTGGCCAACTAAACTACATTGTGCGAAGCACCAAAGGTGTGTTTCGAGGCAACATGGCCTATGAGATTGTACCGGTCATGGGATCACTTCCGCTCGCAGCGGGAAAACAAACCATCACCCTGAGCATCGCCAATGCCCCCGCCGGGAAGCCCCTCCTCGCCTTTCGCAGTCTCGAACTGACTCCGCTGTCGGCCAAGGCGGCCATCGAGGCGGGTAGGCAGGAAGCCCGGCGTTCACGAGCCAGCACGGAGTGGCTCAATAAGGCTGGCTACGGGCTGATGTTTCACTGGACGTCCCAGAGCATCGGCAGGGATGGAACCAGCAAGCCATTCGCCCAGGCTGTTGCAGATTTTCCGCTGGATCGGTTTGTCGAAATGGTGGAAGCGACCGGCGCCGGTTATGTTTTATTCACAGTCGGTCATGCCCAGCCTTATTGTCCGGCGCCGCTGTCCAGTTGGGAGAAATACTTCCCCGGGAAGACGACGAAACGCGACTTAATCGCCGAGATGGCACAAGCGCTGAACGCGAAGGGCATCAAGTTGATGTGCTACTTCCCAGCGCACGTCATCGGGAAGTACCCGAAGGCCTCCAGCCAGGAATTCACCCAGATGACGACAGACATTCTCAAGGAGTTCGGAGAACGCTACGGGGAAAAGGTCGCCGGCTACTGGTTCGACGGGTTCTATCAATGCTTCGAAAAGTATCCGGATTTTCCCTTCCGCGATTTCTATCAAGTGTGCAAGGCCGGGAACCCCAGACGGATCATCGCTCTGAATTCCTGGATTTATCCAAACGTCACCGAATGGCAAGAATATTGGGCGGGAGAAACGGCAAGCCCCGTCGGGCTGCCGGTCAACGGTACTAACGCGCGCGGCCCCGGACAAGGCTTGCGATATCAGGCATTGTTGATCATGCAACCGTACTGGGTTCAACAGAAAGTGGAAATGCCCAAGCCGCAATTCGATGCGCAAACGCTTGGTGATTATGTCAGTCAGTGCATGAAGAATGGCGGCGCAGTGACGATCAATCTCGGCATCTACCAGGACGGCTCGGTTGACCCAAAAGCAGTGGACGTGCTCAAGGAAGTCCGACAACGCATCCGGAACCACGTGAAATTATGAAAAATGCGAGTTCTCAAATAACCAGGTCGGCAGAACTCCTTGCCGTGGCGGCGGTCGCGTTGTCGGCGTGTGGTTTGGTCGGAACGATCGACGCGGCCGACCAACCGGCGCCGGCGCAAAGTTCCCCGCCGGCGTTCGACGGCGGCAAGAGCACCTGGCATGATGACTTTGTCCGTTACGACTTCCTCATGGACAAGGAGACTTTTGAAATTACCCCTTTCACTCGCCCTGATAATGAGCGATTCGGCGTCGGAACTCCGCCCGCCGCGGAGCTCCGCTGCATCGTCGTCGCTCCCAAGAATCCGGCATCGGGAAATCCTTGGTCGTGGCAGGCCTGCCACTGGGACCACCGGCGCCAGGCCGAGGTGGAACTGCTGCGACGGGGTTTTCATATTGCCTTCATCACTCCCGATCCGGGCAAGCAGTGGGATGCGTGGTACGCCTTCCTGACGGAGAAGCATCGACGATCTTTCGCCGCTCGCCAGGGCCGGCGTGTCGATCCTGCACGTTTGCGGCAGCCTCGATCCATGGCTCGACCGCGAGACGCGCGTGGCGGAGAAGAAGTACAAGGAACTGGGCGGAAATTTCACGGTGATCATCAAGGAGGGCCAGGGTCACTTTGCGGTCGGTTCGCAGGATCCGAAGCCAGTGGTGGATTTCGTCGTGGCCAAGACGCAGTAAACTCAGGCGCGGCGCAGCAACCAGTGCCAGTTGATGAATCCCTGGCCGGGTCGGCCCGTCGCCATCCACGAGGTTGCAAAAACCGAGCATGTGCCATTCCAACTCGACAAGCGCAACGGCGAATGCCTCATCTTTGCGATGGCGGCCGGTCAGAAGTTCACCGTTGAGCGAAAATGATTCACACGACAACGCGGACAGGGCTGATCAACCTGGTGCTGTTCGTTTTTGGCGTCTTTGCCATGACGGAAGCCGTGCTCGGAGCCGGCCAGGAGCCGGCGGCGGCGAGTTCGCAGGCGCGCGATTACCGCTTCGATGGAAGAATCTCGCGCGAGGTGCTGGAAAACTATTTGTCGCGTTCCGTTTCCTTCACGGAGCTCCTTCATGACGACCTGAGCCAGCCGCGCAACCGCCGCGGCGTCGATCCGCGGGACAACATACGCTTCATTCTCAACACCGGCGCCAAGTTCGTCGGCCGGGCAATCATGTGCTGGGGACGCGAACGCGAGCTGGACACCTTGCTTCGCAACGCCAGGGTCTTCGCACAGCGGCTCCATCAGGCCGATCCGGATATCGTCCTCCAGGGCGCCGCTTTCGAGATCGTGACCAGAGGCGTGGAAACGGTCGCGATCCCAGAGTACGTGCTCGCCGAATTCGGTCAGCCGATCACGAAGCGCAACTTCCGCTTTGACGACATCTGCTACCCGAGCGGGAACCACCGGATGGGCCGGGGCATGGTTCCCGACATGAGCCGCCTGGAAACCCGCATGTGGTTCTATTACCTCGCCACTCAGTACATCGATGCGGGCATCGAGGCAATCCACTTCGGCCAGGTATCTCTAATGGACAAGAACGATCGAAAACACGCCGGCTGGTTGGATATGCTCGGGCGGGTTCGGGCGTACGCCCACCAGCATGCCCGCAGACATTTCGTGATTTGCGATGCCCATACGCCGACCGGCGGCATCGTGGAAGACGGCCATCTGCTGTTCGATGCCCACGCCTTTCCCCTGCGCATCTCCGAAGTGCCCGATCAGCCGCTGAAAGGGTTCCTGCAAATCGGCTACACCGACTCCATCTTCACCCGAAGCAAGGGCGGGATCACCCCCAGCGGCTGGTCGTGCGAACATCTGCCTTTCCTCGTCGAATTCGACAACTTCGGAGGGCGCAATCAGGGCCATTCCAGCGGAGGCACGATCTTCATCTGGGGCTACGACGAGATCACCTGGTTCTCGATCCTGCCCGAGGCAGATCGCAACCAGTGGCTGCGCTATGCGGGGAACTGGATCAAGGAAAACGATCCCAACGGCCATCTCGAGATGCCCGCCAGCCGCGTCATTAGCCCGGGGCGGAGCAGCAGCGGCCCGCGTTGGTATTGGGCCAACACTCGCAGCAACGCCTGCCCCGACGGCTCCAATACCGAGCGGACCATCAAGGAGATCTGGGCCGCGGACTCGGCGGGAGAGTAGCAACGACAAATTGAGCAGCGGGCGCAAAAAGGAACGCCGGCTTAGCGGCTGTGGTCGGAATGGGCGTTCGTGACCCGTTTCGCGGCGACTCAGCGGGGGCGATCTTTCGGCGACCCGGACGGTATACTTAGGTCGATGCTTCAGGCCCTAAACGTTGCGGCGGACGCGATTGCGGGGTTCTGCCGAAAATGGCGGGTGCGCGAACTGTCTCTTTTTGGTTCGGCCGTTCGGGCGGATTTTCAGCCGGACAGCGATGTGGACGTTTTGGTTCGTTTTGATCCCGAAGCGCCGTGGAGTCTGTGGGACCTGGTGACGATGCGCGATGAACTGGCCGGAATCTTCGGGCGCGAGGTGGACCTTATCGAGGAGGACGCTTTGCGCAATCCGTTCATGCGGAGTTCGGTCCTGCGCGAGAAGCGGGTGATCTATGCCGCCTGACGCGCGCGATCCGAAATACCTGTGGGACATGCTGGACGCGGCCCGCACGGTGTTGCGCATGACCTCTGGTGCGTCGTACGACCAATACCTTCAAAACCGCATGATGCAACTGGCGGTGGAACGCGCGATTGAAATCGTTGGCGAAGCCGCGCGGAACGTATCCGACTCCTTTCAGACTGCACATCCAGAGATCCCCTGGCGTCCAATCATCGCTCAACGGCACGTGCTCGCTCACGGCTACGGCGACATCAAGCACGACCGCATCTGGCGTGTCGTTACGGTCCACATCCCGGACCTGATCAAGACCCTGGAACCGTTCGTTTCTCCCGCGCCATAGCCAGGAGAGCATCTATGCGGGATAGGCTCACGCGGAGCCCGGAGGCTCAGAGAAATGGACAGGATTCGGCTTCTGCTGTTCGCCAGTGACGTTCTGACCGAGAAGGAGCCTCAATGAAGCGCCGCGATTTCCTCGGTGCCAGCCTCGCACTGGCCGCAGGCTGCGCCTTCCGCGTTGCCCCTTCGAGCCCCGCGGCCATCAGGCGGGTGCGGCCCGGCATGCGCGGCTGGCCCGCCGACGCCGACTGGGCGGAGCTGAACAGAGCGACCAACGGCCGTCTCTCGTCCGTCACCGTGCCCAGGCTCGACGGGCCTGACGCGAAGAAGCTCCTCTCCAACCCCTTCTACGTCGGCGATCAGCCGGGCCTTACACAAAGCTCCGGCTGGCTGGACGCGTGGCGCTCGTCCCCCAGCGCCTATGTGGTAGCGGCCGAGAGCGCCGCCGACGTCGCTGCCGCCGTCCGCTTCGCCCTCGCCCACGACCTGCGATTGGTGGTCAAGGGCCGCGGCCACAGTTACCTCGGCGCCTCAAGTGCACCGGACTCCCTGTTGGTCTGGACGCGGAAGATGGACGCCGTCACCGTTCACGACGCCTTCACGCCGGCAAGGTCTGGCGCCGCCCCGGTCCCGGCGGTCTCCGTGGGCGCGGGCTGCATGTGGCTGCACGCCTACCGGGCCGTGACCCTCGGCGCCGGGCGCTATGTCCAGGGCGGCGGCTGTACGACGGTGGGCGTCGCGGGCCTGGTGCAGGGCGGCGGCTTCGGCAGCTTCTCGAAGGCCCATGGGACAGCCGCCGCCAGTCTGCTCGAGGCCGAGATCGTCACCGCCGCGGGCGAGACCCGCGTCGTCAATCAGGTTCAGGACCCTGACCTCTTCTGGGCGCTAAAGGGCGGGGGCGGCGGCACGTTCGGCGTCGTCACCCGTCTGACGCTCGCCACCCACGAGCTGCCCAAGACCTTCGGCGCGGTGAGCGTTTCCATCCACGCCCGCTCCGACGACGGCTACCTCCGTCTGCTTGCCTGCTTCGTCGATCTTTATGCGACCAACCTCTTCAATCCCCATTGGGGCGAGCAGGTCCGCGCCGGGCCGAACAACCGCCTGGAGGTCAGCATGGTCTTCCAGGGCCTGACCCAGGACGAGGCCCGCGCCGCCTGGAAACCGCTGATCGACTTCGTCGACGCCAACGGGGCCGACTATGACGGTCAGAACTCCCTCTTCGTCGCCGCCTTGCCGGCTCGCGATTTCTGGAATCCCGAAGTCTTGCGCCGCCTCGCACCCTCGGCCGTCAGCCTCGACGGCCGGCCGGGCGCCGCGCCGACCGACTTCTGGTGGGCCGGCGACGGCGATCAAGTGGGCGCCTTTTGGCACGCGTACACGTCGGCCTGGATGCCCGCTTCGCTGCTGAAGCCGCAGAACCAGGTTCGGCTTGTGGACGCCTGGTTCGGCGCCAGTCGCCACTGGACGGTCAGCTTCCACTTCAACAAGGGCCTCGCCGGCGCTCCCGGCGCTGCGATTGAGGCGGCGCGGAACACCGCCATGAACCCCGACGTGCTCGACGCCTTCGCGCTGGCCATCGTGGCCTCCGAGGGTCCGCCGGCGTTCCCCGGGTTGCCCGCGCCCGAGGTGCCCGCCGCCCGCGCTCACCGCACCCGCGTTCAAGCCGCCATGGCCGCCCTCCGCGCCGCTGCGCCCAACACGGGCGCCTACGTCAACGAGTGCGACTACTTCCAGGCGGACTGGCAGAGGGCCTTCTGGGGCCCGAACCACCCGCGTCTTGCAAGAATCAAACGCCGCTATGACCCTGACGGCCTTTTCTTCGTCCATCACGGCGTCGGCAGCGAGGAGTGGAGCGCCGACGGCTTTACCCGACTCGCCCCCCGCTGACCCCCGGGCTCAAACAGACGATTTCGGGGATTCGACTCCACCCCAGGGTCTACCGGACGCAGCGCATCACTCCTTTGGGGACGGCAAATGCTCCGGGATCTTCTCCGAGAGCGGCGCCTCGCCGCGGATCATTTGCGTCGCGGCGCCGGTCAGTTTCAGATAATAGTCGGAGGGCAATCCCTCGTAAGTCACGAAGTATTTGCCAACCGGCGTCTGATTGGCCACCTTGTAGATCGCCGTTCCTTCGTTGACCTCATCGAACATGCCGACGAAGACCGTGCGGATTCCCAGGGCTCGAAAGATGTAGAATTGCCGCCAATAGAATTCGCCTTTTTGCCGCGGAATCATGGTTGTTCCCGGCTTGACCCGGCGGAGATTGTCCCACGAAAACCCCGGGAACGCGGTCGGCATGTACCCCTTGCCCTCGCGTTTCAACTCGGCCAGGTCCCCTTCCCAGACCGCCTTGCGGACGTGATCCATGGACGCATCGTCGCGATATCGCCCTGCATCCCATGGACTGACGGCATCGAAGGAGTGATAGACCTTCTCCCAGGCCGGATCGGTGCGCGACATGCCTTTGAGGGTCCTCCAGTACGGATCGACTCCGCCGATCAGGTAGACGCCTCCGTATTGCGTGTCATTCTTGAAGAAATTCACCAGCTCCTCGCCCTGTTCCGGCGTCCAGGGGCGATCCTTGAACCCAAGCCCCCACAGCAGCACCACCGGTTTGCCCCGATGGTGAAGATAGCGCGAATCCTCGCGGACTTTCACCTTGTCGCACAGGAACTTCCAGTCGTTGATGACGAGCGCGGTCGTGGCGCCGCGGCCCATCGAAAGATCCAGCATCATCGCCCAGACGCGGCCTTCGCGGTGGGCTCCTTCGCGCACGTTGGCGAGAACCATGTTGACGTGGCGCGCCCGCGCGGGGCTGGCGGTCTCACCGACGAAGCGGCTGAGGAACACGCCGTCGATCCCATACTGCCGCATCCATTTGAAATGCACCAACGTGGGTCCCTTGCGGAAGCCGCTGTATAGACGCGCAGGCGACCCGTCGGGCATTTTCAACCCCGGGACCTCAGACAAGTCCCTTGGGTCGTACTCCGAAACGTCCGGCCACATGTCGACGACGAACCTGCCGCCGTCGGGTCGTTCCAGGCCCTGGCCCCAATGTCCGAAGCCGAAGTCCGTTCCATCGCCGCGCGTGTTGAACCACCCCTGATAGCCGCACAGGACTTTGCCGTCCAAGGTGGTCGCGTCGACCCCGTTGGCCAAAGTGGGTCCGTTGTAGGGACCGAGCCATGGCCGTTCGGTGTCAACCGTCGGCGTTTCTGCCGCCCGCGTCGATGGGACCAGAAACAGGAGCAGAGCGAAGCATCGTCGAGTCAAGCCGCTTGTGGGTCGCAACATAAACTTATGCCTTGACTAATGGAGCCTGGAATCGAAGTCGCCTCTGGTGGCTCGCCAGGATTACCTATTTGCAGCGGGCCGGCTCGTTTAACGCGCAATCGTGGGTGTGAGATGGCGTCCTCAGGCGAAGTTCAGCGGCCGCCACGGCAAGCGTGAGCAAGGAGCGGGTGGCCAGCTCGGGCACCTACGCGAAGCCAAATAGCGAAACAGGGATCGGCCATCCCGCACACGCCGGGGTGGCCTCGGCTGTCTCGATTGCCTCGCGACTTGCGGCAAAGGTGTGGCCGCCGTTCACGATGCCGTGGCGGCGCTTGCCCGTCATGGTGATGAACGATGTTCTCGCCGGGCTCCGTACGCGGGTCAAACCGTTCGGGAGGCGTGATGTCTTCGTCCCGGTCCAGGATCACAGCCGTACGACAGATCCCACAACGGGGGTGCAGGCATTCTCTGGAATGCCAGCATCGGCTGGTTCGGCGAGCCCGGCAAGAGCGGCGATGTCTCAGACAAGATTATGATAATCAAGGGGTCGAAAAGTGAGCCAAAGTGGGCTAAATGAGACATTGCTCAGCGGAGGTCGGCGGTGAGGTCGGGCGGGGGGCCGAGGGAAACGTGCAGGGCGGTGGCTGCTTGCGCCGCGTTGCCGAGTTCGACGACGTTGCCGGTCCGGCGGTCAAACAGCCAGAAGGTGCGGTCCGGCTGTCGCAGCGCATAGTAGCGCAGAAGCTGGCCGTCCCGTGCGCCCAGGTCGTGGGCGCGGACGATCGGAGCGTTATCGGGCCAGGTCACGTCCATGTTGTAGACCGGCTCCTCGTGGACGTTGCTGCCGGGGCTGAAGCGGAACAGCACGACCGCGGGCGGCTGGATCTGGGCGAGGGCCGCCTGCGTGTAGTCGAGCAGCGGCGTGCGGTACGGCTCGTCCGTGATGCGCGCGTTGACCTGCGGCAGCGATCCGATCGCCAGCAGCAGCAGAGCGGTCGTCAGGAACGTGCCGGCAAATCGCCGATGCGACGGTGAATTCAGGCCCATTTCGATCGCCCGCGCGCCCAGCACGGCGCACACCGCCGCGGCGGCGGTCAGCGGCACCGCATAATGCAACAGGAAAAACGGGTTGAGCGCATACATCAGCAGATAAAGCGGAATGGGAGCCAATACGACCCACCGGCCGCGTTCTTTGGCCGCCAGCAGTCCCGCCGGCAGAAGCACCAGCAGGATCGCGCAGGAGAGCGCGACCGAAGCAGTCATCCGCAGCCGCAGCCCGGCCCAGGAGGCCACGCCCGCCTTGCGCCAGGCAGACTCGCTGGCGGCCAATTGCCCGAAATAGATCTGCTTCTGCGGCAGCGTCGATCCGGACCGCGCCATCTGCGCGGTTCCCGACCCAAAGACCGACCCTGGCTGGTTGTGCTCAAGGTACATTACATATGGCGTCTTCCAGGGCTTGCCGGTGACGCCCCAATCGAAAGCGACTTGCAGCTCGATGAACGGCACGGCCCCGGCGAGCAGCGCGATCGCCGTGTGGGCTATCGCCGTTCGCGATCCCCTGCGCAATTCCCACGCCATCGCCAAGCCGATCGGGATGGCAAAGCCGAGCGCGTCGAGCGGTCGGGTGATGGCGGCCCAGCCGGCGAACGCCCCGATCGCCAGCGCCCAGCCCCATTTCTTCTCGCGCCGCCAGCGCAGCCAAGCCCAGGCCATCAGCAGGCCCAGCAGCATGACCGGCGTCTGCGCCATGACCATCGTCGAATACGTGCGGAACAAGCGTGCGGACAAGACCAGCATCGCCACCAGAACTCCCGCGACGCCATCCACCAGCTCGGCCGAGACGCGGTAGCTGAGGGCAACCACGAGGGCCGCCAGCAGTACCGGGATGACCCACGACGGCTGCCGCAGCCAGATGCCCGGGACGTTCATCAGGGCCGTTCCCGGAAAGTAGATGGAACCGTAAACCGGCTTGGTGAGGAAATGAAACGTCTCGAAGAAATCGGCCAGCTCGTGGGGCTTCTGCCAGAGCCGGCCCTCGGCCAGCATCCGCGACTGGATGATGTAGCTGCACTCGTCATGGATGCGCGGGTACAGCGCTCGCTCCTGTTGGCGCGCCGTGCCGACTAGATAGACGGCTGAGACGGCCCATACGGCGGCCGCCGTCCACGCCCGCGCGCGAGGCGAAGGATGGCGAATAGCATCGAGCCACCGCGCCAGCAGGCGGTTAACACTCGGCAGGGCCGTGATGGCAGCGGCCGCCGCCACCAGCGCGATCTGCCACCATCCACTAAGCCCCGGCGGACCGCCGGCGCGGTATAGCAGTGCCGCCAGGACAGCGCCAACGCCGAGCAGCACCAGCAACGCGAGGCGACTTCGGGCGGGCCCTGGCAGCGTTGGTTCTACAATCGATGCCATGGGCGGGGAACCAGCGGCGGGAGATTCCATGTATCCGCTATATCGGCCCCTCGACGTGCCGGGGCGAATTTGAAGGGGCGAGATGCTACGACCGCTGCCCGTAGGTCCCATACATCAGCGAAAGGATCTCGGCCCGGCTGGCGGGGTTCTCCTTGAAGATGCCGCGCAATTCGCTGGTGACCATGGTGCTGCCGTGCTTCTTTACCCCGCGGATGGTCATGCAGGTGTGGACGGCCTCGATGACGCACGCGGCCCCGATCGGGTTCAGCTCCTCCATCAGCGCGTCGGCGATCTGCGTCGTCAGCCGCTCCTGGACCTGCGGCCGGCGGGCGTATCCCTCCACCAGCCGCGCCAACTTGCTCAGCCCCACTACCCGCCCGTCCGGCAGATAGGCGACGTGCGCCTTGCCTGTGAACGGCAGCAGGTGGTGCTCGCACATGGAATGAAACTCCACGTCGCGCAGCAGCACGACCTCCTGATACCGCTCGTGAAAGACGGTCCGCAGGTGCACGCGCGGGTCGACGTGCAGCCCGGACATCAGCTCGGCGTACGCGCGGGCGACGCGATTGGGCGTGCGGACCAGCCCCTCGCGGTCCGGGTCCTCGCCGATCGCGATGAGGATCTCGCGCACCGCCCGCTCCAGGCGCGGCGTATCCACGGTGCCCTGGGCCGACTCGAGTGGGCCGTCATCGCTTGGGTCGTCGAGGTGATCGAATCCATAGGCCGGTTTGGGGGAAGATGCCATAGCTGTTTGCTCCGAACGTCGCCGCGAGGCCGCTTGATTATAAGCCGAGCACGTTGAAATACTCTTGGAAGAACTCGGCCGGTTCCACGCGGCTGGCGACATGGTGCACGGGCGGCTCATTTTGAGAAACGCTGACTCGCGTGCGGCCGCAATGGGCCGAGCGCGGGTCTACGTCGACGGCAATGCGGCCCGGCTCGAACTGGCACAATTCGGCGTCAAAGGCGATTGCCGCTGCCAGCGGGTCGTGGAAGATGACCTCCGGCCGGGCACTGCGCCACGCGTCCAGCATGTCGGCCACTGGGCCAAGCCGGGCCGCGAAACGGCGCCGCACCTCGTTGGAGGGCATCAGGCACCGCGTGGTGACGTCGAGCCCGACGCACACGTGCCGCGGCGGGCGGGCGCTGAAGACCATCGCCGCGGCGATCGGATCGATCCGGCAATTCGTCTCCACCTCCCGCTCGTGCGGAAAGTAGACGCCGGCCATTGAAATGATCTCCCGCAGCAACGACGGGGTCTGCGGATCAAGCGCGAACAGGATAGCGATGTTGGTGAGCGGACCGATAGTGACGAGGGTAATCTGGCCCGGTCGGCCGTGGATCGCGTCGCGGAGGAACTCGACCGCGGCGTTTGCCGGGCGATCAATTCGGTGTGGACGGGACCGGATCGCCTCGTAGAGCGGCACGGCCTCCTGGCCGGGACCAAACAGCAGCGGCTTTGCGGCGCCGCAGTGGATCGGTACGTCGTCCCGCCCCGCTGCCCGGCAGATCGCCTCCGCGCACGCCGCCCGCCGGGACACGTCTCCCGTCACAGTCGTAATCCCCAGCAACTCGCACCGCGGCTGGCGCAAGAGATAAGCCAGCGCCAGCGCGTCATCGACGTTGGTACCGATGTCCGTGTCGAGAAGGACGGGAAGCTTCTCGGACATACTCATGCTTCACCAGGCGCGATGGGTCCCGTGCTTGGAGTGCGATTCCCTATTCGGGTGCCATGCCCGCGCTCGCGTGGGCATGCTCCGGATGCCTTTCCTCCAGGAGCGCCCGGAGAGCGTCGAGCAGGCCCCCGATTTCCGCCGGCCCGTGCTCCCCCATGAGGCAGACCTGCACCCAATTGCGTTCAAGAAGGTAGTCGCTCTCGTAGCCGAGCAAGTATCCGAGCCGGCCGAGCTTCCCGCCCAGTTGTGCCGAAGTCATCGGCGGCGGTACCTCGATCGTGGTCACGGCCGGCGCGCCATGCGCCGCGTCGGCGATCACCCGCATGCCGAGCGCGGCCAGGCCGCAGCGAAGCTCCTGTGACATGGCGGTCGACTGCGCGAGCCAGCCGCCCGGATCGGCGGCTTGCAGCGCGACCTTCAGCGCCGCCAGCAGGTTCGAAGAAAAGGTAAACGGGACGCCGTTTCGCTGGGCATACATCCCCAGATCCAGGTACCGCGGCAACGACGGATTCGGCCCGATCGGGTCTCGGTGAAAGACCATGGCAATGCCGGACATCGCCGCGATCCCCTTGCCGCTGGTCGCGGTCGCCAGCCACACGCGGCGCAGGTCCAGCGGCACGTTCCCGATCGAACTGATGCAGTCGGCGCACAGGCGCACATCGCGATTCGCGCACAGCTCAGACAGGGCCGGCAGATCGTTCAGGACGCCCGTGGAGGTCTCGCAATGCACGCACCAGAGCCACGTGGGGCGATGATTCTCGATCGACTGCTCGACGCGCTTCATGTCGAACGCCTCGCCCCACGGGGCCTGGAGCAGGTCGAAGCGGAGTCCGAACCGGCGGGCGGCGTCGGCCAGACGCTCGCCGAACTCCCCGTTGCTCAGGATCAGTCCACCGCCGTCGATGCCGCGCAATTGGGCGGCGACCGCATCGTTGGCCAGGGTGCCGCTGCCCATCAGCAACTGGACGTGCCGCGAGCCCACCAGGTTGTGGGCCATCTCGCGTGTCGCCTGAACCTCCTCGAGGAATTTGCGGCCGCGGTGCGAGATGGATGGCGATGAGAACGCCTTTCGTACCGCATCGCCGACGGGGACGGGGCCGGGAAGGAAGCTCGCCGGCCCGCGCGCCCCCGCGTCGAACCCAAGGGGCGCCAGCCGCAATGTCGTCCCATAGAGGCCCTCCAGCGTCAGGTACATCGGCTGGAACGGCGCCTGGGGCGTGCCGATCAGCGGGCCGAACGCTTTGAAGCCCATGTGTCGATACAACTTCAATTGCCTGGTCGTGGCGGAGATGATTGCCAGGTCGTAGGCGCGTTCGATGCAGTGCTCGGCCATCGCCTTGGCCAACCCGGGAAAGACGCGGCCCCTGCGGCAATCGGGCCGGGCGGCCAGCAGCCGGATCTCACACACCCGCCGCGCCGGCGGAAGGTACGACCACAAATCCGCCACCTTCTGTTCCAGCGAGAATGGCCGCGTGTCCCGCAGGCAGACCATTCCCAGCAGCTCGCGGCCGCTAAGGCAAATGATGTACGTGTTTTCGCGATGGAACCGGTCTACCAGGGCGCGCTGCTCATTGGGCGCGTGCTGCGGGATCTCCTCGACGAAAGTCGCGTAGTTCAGCCGGTGGACCTGCTCCAACTCCCACGGTTCCGTGGCCAGCTTAAAAACCAGCGGCTCTGCCGCCGCCGCGATAGGCTGAAGTGTGCTGCTCTGCATTCCCTGTTCACCCGCGCGGAAAGGATGATAGAAGACGGGCACGCGCAAGCACAAGCCCGCGCGAGCCCCTTTCAACAACGTCAGTTGGGGGGATGAAGCAGCGCGTTCAGGTCCTTCCCCTGTTTCCGGGCCTGGGACAACTGATCGGCGGTCGCAATCGGAGTTATCTGCCTCTGTGCACTTCGCGGGTCGCGGCGAACGGTAAAGAACATTCGATCGGGCTGCCGGCGGGCGTAGTACTCGACGATCTCCTGGTCGCGCGGTCCCAGATCGTGGGCCCGGACTACTTCGGCGTTATCGGGCCATGCCACGTCGCTGTTGTAGACCGGCTCTTCCTTCCAGTTATCACCCGGCGAATACTGAAAAAGCACGACGGCCCGGCGGCCTTGTATCCTATCATGTATTTCCCGCAAATAGCTCGACGGGAGGGGCTCGTCGGTCACCTGCTGCCGCTTGCCAGTAACGATCAGGTGATTGACCTCCCATGTGCCCGTCACGGCGGCGGCGACGATGCCGCACGTCAGCGCGGCGGTCAATGCCCCGGTGTACCGCGGCCACGCCCGTGCCACGGTCTGGACTCCCAGCAGAATGCACAGCAGCACCGCCGGAATGATCGGAATCGCGTAGTGTTCGAGAAAGAAGGGATTGAACAGATACAACGCGACGAACACCGGCAGCGTTGCAAAGAGGACGGCGCGTCGGCGGTCGGCCAGACCGAGCAGGCCAGCAGGCGCCAGGACGAGCAGAATGCCCGCCGGCAGAGTCGTGCCGGCAATCATTTCCAGGTGAGGCGGACGGGACTCGGTGGTGTGCAGCCAGGGGCCCAGGAAGTTGTCTGGCTGATGATGGCGCAGATAGGTTTTCGTCAACTCATAGTCCGCTTGAATTTGCGGCAGCGCGGACGCCGGTTTGAGCTTCGGGTCGAAGCGGTGAAACCCGAACGTGCTGCCGGGCTGATTGCGGTCGAGATAGAGAGTGTATGGCGTTTTGAAGGCGTTCCCGGTCACGCCGATGTCGAATACAAGCTGAAGAGCCGAAAACGGCAGCGCGCCGATCAGCAGCATGCCGGCGGTGACAATTACTTGTGGCACAGCCGCCCTCGGCTGTATTCCGCCGAAGGCGGAAGTCTTCCGATCAGATTTCGACCTTCGGTCGAACACAGCCGAGGGCGGCTGTGCCAGATCGCGAACACAGTCGAGCGGCGTTGTGCCCGATAGAATATCCATCACAATCCCCACGAGGATGGGAATCGCGAAGGCCAGCGCATCGATCGGCCGCGTGATGGCGGCCCAACCGCCGAATACGCCCAGCGCCAACGACCAACCCCACCGCTTCTCCTGACGCCAGCGGAGCCAGGACCAGATCATGAGCAGGCCCAGCAGCAACATCGGCCCCTGCGACATGAGCAGGACCGTGTACGTGCGCAACCAGGTGAGCGAGACGAGCAGTAGCGCCGCGAGCGCGCCGGCGGCGGCATCGATCAGCTCAGTCACGATCCGGTACAGCATCGCCACCGCGGCCCCGCTGACCATGGCCGGCATCAGCCAGGTCGGCAGGTGAAACCAGACCGTCGGCACGAACATCAGCGCGGTGCCCGGGAAATAGATCGAGCAGTAGAAGGGCTTGGTGAGGATGTAGAAGGATTCGAAGAAGTCGGCCAGGTCATGTGCCGGCATCCACGGTCGGCCGCGGGCCAACATCTGCATTCCCAGATAATAGCTGCTGTCGTCGTGCGTCCTGGGAAACAGGTCGCGGTCCTGAAGGAACGCGGTGAGCACGAAGTAGCACGCAGCCGCGGCGCCGATGAGGATCGTCGCCATTGCGAGCGTCCGCGGCGAGGGCTGCCGCAGGCGGTCAAGCGCGGCCAGGACCCGCGTCGTCACCGGCGGCAGCAGGGCGATGCCCATCGCTGCGAGGATGACCAACCAGCGGACCAGCCCGATGCCCGAGCCGACTCCAAACGCCAGCCAGAGCATCCCGCCGATGATCAGCAGTGCAATCGTCGGGACCTGCCGCACCGTGCTGGGCGGTCCCGGCCCTGACGGAAGCGAGGAGCGCGGGGTCGGCTCTCCCTTGCGTTCAATGGCTGGGCGTGTCGGCAACGCGGCTCCTGCTGGGATCGTGCACGATCGCTCATGATACGCGCGGGACCTTATGCATGCCCACGCAAAGGCGGCGATAGCGCGAGCGTTCAAAACTCCCAGCCGAGCACGAGATACAACTGAAGTGCCGGGCTTTCGTGTGTAAGCCCGATCAGCGGGGCGACGTCGATGTGCATCCGGCTTATGGGCCGATACTGGATGCTGGGGCCGATGAACGTATTGTCACGGAGCCGGCCGCGGCGCCGGCGCACGTCGAAGAACTGGAGCTTGCCTTCGAGTCCGACGTCCAGGCGGTCATCGCGAACCGTGTAACTCAATCCCGCGGTGCTCTCGTACGTGTTGGTCATCCGCTCGCCAAAATCGTGCTGAAATGTGAGGTCCCATCCCCAGTGCCATCGCGGCGCCAGCTCATCGCCCAGCAGGAGCTTGGTTTCGAGTTGATCGGGGCCCTTGTCCTGCTTGGTGTATTCGGCGTAGAGGGTCGGGTTGCCCCAGATCACGTCCCAGTTGGCGAGGGCATAGCGGAGTTCGATCGATTCGTTGACGAACGTCGGCCCGCCGCTGCCCGAATAGCTGGGGCTCAGATACAGGTCCAGTTGGAATCGTCCCGGAAGCCCGAATTCCAGCTCGTACTGCGTCAGAAAATCCGTCGGCCCCTTGCGATGCACCGTGGGGATGAACCAATACTCAAACTGAAGCGATCCCTCCGGGCGGACGTAGATGCGCGTCTCGGCGAACCGCCGGTCGGCGGTCCAACGGGGCTGATCGTATGTCCCGATGCGGTCTTCCTCACGGAGCGGCCGATGCCCATAGACATTGATCGGCGGCATCTCCCACGGATGCGTCAGACCCCCCTCTTCGGCCGGCTGCGTCGGCCGCGTCTGCGGCGGCCGCATTTCCTCCGCCGGGTTCACAATCTGCGGCCCGAACATCAGCGGCGCCACCCTGCCCGACGCACTGGGCGGCAAAAACTCATCATCATCCGCCCGGGCCGTCGCAAATCCCGCCACCAGCACGCCGGCCATCGCCGCAACGCTCAACCCTGTCGCCCGCCTCGGCAACATCGAAGCACACTCCTTCCCTGAGGCCCCCGCGCCGATTTATAGAATCGGCGGCACTCGACGTGCAGTTTTTACCCGGCAGGCATTGGGCGCGACGACCGCTGCATTCGATTCGCTCTCTATTCGCAAATACAATAATGACATGTCCCTTCGCCGGAAAATGACGGTTCTGATCGCGGCGATGATCGTCGGCATGCTGCTGGTCAGCGCGGCATCGCTCTGGGGGCTCAATGGGCTGCATCAGGATTACGGCATCGCCCTGGCCAGCAATGACGAGCTTCGGCGCGTGTATGGCGACGTTGGGGCGCACCTCGCGACGGCCAAGGAACTGCTCGCCGCGTCGCCCGACGACCGGGAGCGAGCGGCCGAGCAGGTCGTGCGGGCCACGCAGAAGCTCGATCTGTTTCTTTCTCCCACCCGACCCCACTCCAACGAAGACCCGCGCAACGAGGAGGCGGAGAATGACCTGCGGGCCGCGTTGAAGCGGGCATCGGTGCAGTTGACCTCGCCGGCCGGCGCGCAGCCGAGCCATGAACTGGAAATGGCTGATGTCAACTCGGTGAACGATGCGCTGGTCCAGATGCGATCATTCGCGACAATCGTCCGCGAGACGATCAAGGCGCGCCAGACGGCGGCGGAGAAGAAGCGGCGCGACACGATGGCCGCGGTCGCTGTGATCTGCGCCGCGGTGGTGGCTGGCGCCGTCGTGCTGGGGGTATTGCAATATCGCAGCGTGCTGCTGCCGCTGCGGCGGCTGGGGCTGGGCGTGCGCAAGATCGCCGCCGGGCAGTTCCAGCAGCGGCTCGACGAGCGCGGCAGCCGCGAATTCGCAGATTTGGCCGAGGACTTCAACGCGATGGCCGCCGAGCTGGACGAGTTCTACCATCGGCTCGAGCAGAAGGTGGCCGAAAAGAGCCGGGAGCTGATTCGGTCGGAGCGTCTGGCGAGCGTGGGGTATCTGGCCGCCGGCGTGGCCCATGAGATCAACAACCCGCTGGGCATCATCGCCGGGTATGCCGAGTATTCCCTCTCTCAGCTCGAGCAGCGGACGCCGAACACCGGCAAAGACGAGGTGGGCAAGTCGCTCCAGATCATTTGCGACGAAGCGTTCCGGTGCAAGGAGATCATCGGCAAGTTGCTCTCGATGGCCCGCCCGGGCGACGCGCAGCGCGGCGCGGTGGACCTGGGAAAAGTGGCGACGGACGTGGCGTCCACCATCGGCGGGCTGCGCGACTACCGCGACCGCGAGCTCACGATCGTGGCCGACGATCGGGAGCGGCTCGTCGTCAGCGCCATCGAGGCGGAAATGAAGCAGGTCGTGCTCAACCTCACGCTCAACGCGCTGGAGGCGGTGTCGAGCGGTGGCCAGGTGCGGGTGGAAGTGGGCCGCCACGACGGGTGCGTCGAGCTGAGGGTGCGCGACAATGGCCGGGGAATGAGCGAGCAGACGCTGGAGCGGGTGTTCGAGCCTTTCTTTACTGAGAAGCGCGGGGCGCGCCAGCCCGGCACGGGGCTGGGGCTGTCGATCACGCACGCCATCGTCGAGAGTCACGGCGGCCGCATTCGCGCGGCAAGCGACGGGATCGGAAGAGGGAGCGAGTTCGTCGTCGAGCTTCCCGCGGCCGTGGAACGGAGCGTCGCATGAGCCTTCCGCATCCGAAACAGACGCACGAGGCGAGGGTGGTGGTGGTCGAGGACGAAAGCCGGCTGCGCGACCTGCTGGTGCGGGCCTTGATCGGGTGGGGCTTCGACACCACCGCCGCGAAGACCGGCGAGGAGGGACTGCGATTACACGAAGCCCAGCCATTCGACGTCGCCATCCTGGATCTCAATCTGCCGGGCATCGACGGGCTGGAGGCGCTGCGAAAGCTGCGCGAGGGTTCGCCGCACTTGCAGGCGATTGTGCTTACCGGATTCGCCAGCATCGAGGCGGCCAGGCAGGCGGTGCATCTGGACGTCGTCGAGTTCCTCACCAAGCCGTGCCATCTGGGCGAACTGGAGCAGGCGCTGGACCGAGCGCTGCGGCGGATGGCTCCCACGCCGCCGACGGTGCTGGACACGCCCGACCTGCCCCCGCCGACTGCCGGTGTGACGCTCGACGAAGTCGAACGCCAGCACATTCTCGCCGCCCTCCGCCGTAATAACGGCAACCGGACCGCCACGGCCCAGGAACTGGGAATCAGCCGGCGCACCCTCTATTACAAGCTCGAAGAGTACCAGAAGCAGGGGGTTACCGCGGATTAGCGACGGTGCACGAAGTACGTAATTTATCGTATATTTCTCTTGCCTCCTCAGCGCCGGGCTGGTTATAATGCATGTCAGTCGCCGAAATCACCAACACCCGTTGGCCCGCCAGCACAGGAGTTTTGCCATGCGACGCGCAGCGACGTTCCTCGCGGCCCTCGGATTGAGTTTTGCGCTCTGTTCGGCCGCGGCGCCGGCGGCGTCGACCGCCCGCCTGCTTAACCAGCGGCTCCCGGAGCTCAAGTTCCAGGGCGTGACGCTGGGAGACGCGATCGACTTCCTTCGTGACGTCTCCGGGGCCAACATCACCGTCAACTGGAAGGCGCTGGAAGCCGCGGGCGTGACCCGCGATTCGCAGGTGAATTTGCACCTGAGCGGCATCACCCTGCGCAAGGCCCTGGACCTGCTGCTCCAGGAAGCCGGCGGGGGCGAAGCGCTGACATTCGACGTCGATGGCGGCGTCATTGAGATCACTACCCGCGAGATCGCCGATCACCGGCTGATCACCCGCGTCTATCCGGTCGAGGACCTCCTGATGATCATCCCCGACTTCACCGACGCCCCGCAATTCAGCCTCGACGCCAGTCAGAACCAGGGCGGGGGC
>Ga0073928_10003697_pt1 | contig 23707 bp, 15 predicted proteins | sample PaiPotPPA55metaG_FD_76969 | JGI IMG/M metagenome (GOLD analysis project Ga0073928, IMG submission 76969) | Iron sulfur acid spring bacterial and archeal communities from Banff, Canada, to study Microbial Dark Matter (Phase II) - Paint Pots PPA... ...
AATAGCACCAATCGATGCTTCGCGACCAGCGGCCCTCGCGCACCGTTTCCGCATGAAGCCCAACGTGCTGGGTGAGTTCGAGCAGCAACGCGATCGTAGCCTGCGCGACCGAGGCGGTGCTGTAAGCGGGCACGTATGTGACTATGATACCGCGTTGGCGGGCCGTTGCGAGGTCGACGTTGTTCGTCCCCGTCGCAAGCACGCCGACGTATTTCAAGGCGGGCAGTTGCTCGAGGATTTCGCGGCTGAGCTCGGTCTTGTTGCTCAAAAGAATGTCCGCGTTGGCAGCGCGGCGCAGCAAGTCCGGCGTGTCCGTCCGGTCATAAATCTCGCACGGGCCGAGGGCCTTGAGTTCGCCCCAGTCCAAATCGCCGGGATTGAGCGTGAAGCCATCGAGAATGACGATGTTCATAAGCAAGGAAGGCGCGTCGGAGGCGAGCTTGCCGCAGGCCGCCACGCGGCGCAATCTCTGGTGGAAAGATTCGCGACGCGACCGTAGAATCGAACCGATGGCGGCGACACGACATTGTTGGAAGTGCGGCACTGAATACAAGATGGCGGGTTCGCCCGGGCGGCTGGAATGCTGTCCGCAGTGCGGCTCGGACTTGAAGGTCTGCCTGAACTGCGTGAGTTACGACGCCCGCATCGCGGAGCAGTGCCGCGACCGGCGCGCCGATCTTGTGGGAGAAAAACACATGGCCAATTACTGCGAGTACTTCGAGATGGCGCGGCGCGAATTCGTGCCGCCCGCGACGGAGGCATCCCGCGAAGCCAAAGCGCGCGACGCGCTCAAGAAATTGCTGGGGGACTGAAGGATGCCGCTCGTTTCCGAAGCGTTTGGCGAGGGAGCTGTTGACTGCCGCGGACCGCTGTGTTTGCCGTCCGAGGGCGCGTCATTCAGCCACACGAGTGAACTTGACGGAGTCGGTATAGCGCTTGTTGTCGGCGCGAATGCGCGCGGAGAGCGTTTTGCCGATGGCGCGCAAAAAAGGCGTGGCCAGATCGGGCGCCTCTTTGGCCAATTGGTCCAGAGCGACCGCGCTGATTTTGACCAGGAGGCTGTCCGTATTTGCCACGACGTCGGCGGAGCGCGGTCCGTGATCGAAGAGCGAGATGTCGCCGAAGAACTCCCCCGCGCTCATGGTGGCGAGGATGCTCTCCCGGCCGGCGACGTTGATGCGCACGCGCAGTTCGCCTTCGAGAATGAAGTACATGGTGTCCCCGCAGTCGCCCTGCTTCACGATGACCGCCCATTGCGGGTACTTCTCGACCTCGAGGAATTGGGCGAAGCGATCCAATTGCTCGTCCGTCATTGCGGCCAGGATTTTGACCCGGCGCAAGGCGCGAGGGTCGAGTCCTTTTACCGAGGTCAAGGCGTCAAGGCCGGTCGGCGGGCGCGGGCTCTTTCGGTTGAAAAACATCTGTAACTCAGGGAGTTCGCCGGCCTTGTGCCAGGAGGCGTCCTTGCTGACGAAAATCCATGTGTCCGCCGTGACGCGTTCGTCCTGGACCCAGGATACCAGCGCCGGCAGTTCCACCGGGCCGTAGGCGGCCTGATCCAGTCCCCAAACTATAAAACCCGCGTCTATTGCAATCGCAGAAGCCATGTTAAGTTCGCTTTCCCCTCCTCCTAACATGAAATTCCAAGGCCGTAAAGGAAAAAAAGCAGGAATAGACCGCGCCAAACGCGAATCCTGGCGGCAGGGAAAAGCGGACTATCGCCAGGAAGTTCCGCCCATCGCGCCGCCAAATGAACGCCGTCGTTGTCAACCAGCGACTCCTAATAAATCCCACGACCCGCCACGCCTTTGCCCTCCAACATCACCCGTTGCCCAGACCGCAATGTCGGCGCGGTGCGCAAATCCATCGCGACCGTCATCGCTCCGGAATCATCCTTCGAAATCAAGCGGTCTTTGGCCGGGTTGGTCCACAAAACGATTCCCTCCAGGCGGACGGCGCAACCAACGTTTTGTTCTCCAGATGCGATTTGGTGCAACTCCAAGATATTGGTCGCCAGCGGGAGGGACGGATCCGATTCGCCAAAAGCCATGGCACCGAGACTGGCGAATGCAATCAACGTGCCCGCAAGACAATAGGCGTGCAACCGGGTTCCTGGCTGGCAACCGCTGCGGTCGAAGTTTTGCCAAGAGCTCACCGTTTACACAAAATTGGCGGGTTTCATCATGCTTGGCAAGCAAGGATCCGGTGGTCCCGCGGAAGCCGAACCCAAAACAGAAGGAGATGCGGAGTCAGCAAGCGTGCGGCGTGGTGATTCACTCGACGGTGCGGCGCCGTTGTGACAAAGTGGCGCATGTGAATCCTTTGCCTCAGATGGCGGACGCCGCTTCGCGTTTCATGAACCGGAAAACACCTGACCATTTTTGCGGGTCGTTGGGCTATGGCGAGCCGGCATAAACCCAAGTCGAAGCGCGCAACACCGCCAAGCCCGACGCGGCGCGCTGCCGGCTGGAAAATCTGGCGTCTGCGACTGGCGGCGCTGGTAGCTGGGCCGCTCGTTTTTTTCGGGCTTCTCGAACTGGGTTTGCGGATGGCGGGGTTCGGCCACCCGACCCGCTTTCTTTTGCCGTCGGTCAATCAGGGTCAGCGCACCTTCGTGCAGAACAATCAATTCGGCTGGCGGTTCTTCGGCCGGCGAATGTCGCGTTTGCCGCATCCGATTTCCATCCCGCACGACAAAGCTCCCGGGACGATTCGCATTTTCGTCTTTGGCGAGTCGGCTGCCTTCGGCGACCCGCAGCCGCGCTTCGGGCTCCCCCGCGTTCTTCAGGCAATGCTGAGCCTGCGTCATCCCGGCGTCGAATTCGAGATCATCAACGCCGCCATGACCGGCATCGACTCGCACGTCATCCTGCCGATCGCGCGCGATTGCGCGCGCGCCGATGGCGACATCTGGGTCGTTTACATGGGCAACAACGAAGTCGTCGGCCCGTTCGGCGCCGGCACGGTCTTCGGTCCGCAGGCTCCGCCTCTGCCGGTCATTCGCTGCGCTCTCGCGTTGAAGTCCACGCGGATAGGACAGTTGCTCGACGGGCTGCGCGAAGTGCTGCGCCGGCCGCCGCCGGGAAAAGGCGAATGGGGCGGCATGTTGATGTTTCTCGACCAGCAGGTGCGCGCGGCCGATCCGCGGATGGCCAACGTCTATCGCAATTTTCGAGAAAATTTGGTGGACATCATTCGCGCCGGCCAGGACGGCGGTGCAGGCGTCGTCGTTAGCACCGTGCCGGTCAATCTCAGGGATTGCGCGCCGTTCGCTTCGCTGCATCCAGTTGATTTATCAGACGCTCGCAAGCAGGAGTGGGAACGCCTCTACCAGCCAGCCATCGCAGCGCAAGAAGCCGGCAAATGGCAGGAAGCGGAAACGCAGTTCCGCGCGGCTGCGCAGATCGATGACTCCTTCGCCGAGCTGCGCTACCGACTGGGCCAATGCGCGCTGGCCTTGCGGGACATTCCCGAGGCGCGACGACAATTCATCGCCGCCCGCGACCTGGATGCGTTGCGTTTCCGCTGCGACTCGCGGCTCAACGACTTGATCCGGCAGGCGGTGGCGCAGCGCCAATCGGGAAGAATTTTGCTGGCCGACGCGGAAGGGAATATGGCAGCGCTGAGCCCGGACGGTCTGGCCGGAGCGGATTGCTTTTACGAACATGTCCACCCGACTTTTCGAGGCAATTATATCCTGAGCCGCGTCATCGCGGAGCAGGTCGAAAAACTGCTGCCGGAGACCATTTCATCCTCGAACCGGCCGTGGCCCGAGATTGGTGATTGCGCCCGACGGTTGGCCCGCACCGATCGCGCGGAACAACTGGCGCTGTCCGAGGTTTTGGGCCGCCTGACAGACCCGCCGTTCACTTTCCAGATGAATCACGGCGAGCAACGGCGTCGTCTGACGGATTTGGCGCGGCGGCTTGCGCCGGCGGATGCGCCGGCGACGTTGCGCGCGGCGCAAACAAATTGCGAAGAGGCCGTGGCAGCATGTCCGGACGACGCGTTGCTTTACCAACAATTGGCGGAGTTGAAGCAGGCGCGAGGCGATTCTACCGGCGCGGCTGCCGCGGCGACGCGCTCGCTCGAACTGCTGCCCAGCAATCAGGACTGCTGGTTGGCGCTTGGACTGGCGCTGGCCCGCGAGAGCAAGTTCGAGGACGCCGCATCCGCGTTCCGGCGGGTATTCGAACTGGATCCGGAAGATGTGTGGGGGCGTCAAGACCTGGCGATGTGTCTTGGCAAATTGGGCCGCCGCGAGGAGGCCATCCGGGAATTCCAGCGCGCCCTGGCCATCAAGCCCCGATTCGGATTGGCCTGGCTTGGCCTTGGACAATTGTACGAAGAAATGGGACGCAAGGACGAAGCCGCCGAGTGTTTTCGCGGGGCACTGACGAACCGAATCCACCGCGCGGATGAATTGACGACACTCGCGCGGTTTTGCCAGAGCAAGTCATGGTTCGAAGCCGCGGCAACCAACTTTGCGGAAGCCATCGAGCTCAGTCCGTCGGACCCCCAATTGCGCGTGGAGGCGGGGGTGTCCCTTGACGCTTTGGGCCGTCACGTCGAGGCGGCGCAACGCTATGCCGAGGCAAGCCAGATTTCGCCCGATTTCGCGCAGGCGCATTTCCTGTCAGGATTGGAACTGGGCAAACTGGACAAGCCAGCCGAAGCCGAAAGGGAATTTCGCGAAGCGGTGCGGCTGATGCCGGATTTGGTCGAGGCGCGGTTGAACCTCGGCATCGCGCTTTACAAGGGCGGCAAGCCGGCGGAAGCCCTGAAGGAGTTCGAAGCCGTGCTTCAGCGCAGTCCGGACAATGCGCTGGCGTTGAATTATGTCCGGGCGTTGCGGGACAAAGCAACGGATGGGGCCAAAAAATAAATTTCGCAGGGCCCGAATGCCAAAACGCCATTCAAGTCGGGCTAGACAAAGAGCTGCCGAAAGATTAGGTTGATCGCTATGCACTTGGATGAGTCTTCCCGGGAAGCTCCCAGAAAGTGGCTTCGTGCCGATATCCGCTTTCGGCAGCCGTGCGCTCAGTGGCAGCTTTCCCCTCAAGTCTGACAATAAAACCATTAGAACAACCCAGTGAAGTCCTATGACACAATACAACCTGACCCGATTCAAACCGCTCTTATTTGCGATTGTGTGGTTTAGCGCCTATTTGGGCGCCTCCGCCCAAACGCTCATCCACCGGTACAGCTTCGATGATCCTGCCGGCAGTCCGACTTTTTCCGACTCCATCGCGGGCGCTAACGGCACGCTGAATAATGCCGCGTCCACCAACGCAAATTCGGCATATTTGAACGGCTCCCAGCTCCAATTGGACGGCTCGGGGGGTTACGCCGTTTTACCGGCCGGACTGATTAGCACTAATCCGCAGGTCACGCTGGAGTTTTGGGCCACCTACGGCAACAACCAGACGTGGACCCGCACATTTGCGTTCGGTGATCAAACCGGGAGCGGCACGGAGAATTCCGGACTGGATTACACGCATTTCGCCGGCGGCAATTACCAAAACCTGAATTATCAAACCAACACCACTGGTCCCGGCACTTACGTGAACACGCCGTTCGGTTTGGATGGGCAAACCAACGTGCACGTCACCGTGGTCGTGGATCCGGTGAACGACAAACTGTATTATTACAATGGCACGACCATTGTTTCTTCCGGCCTGCAAGGGGGCGCGGCTTTCGTATTCCCGCTGAACGAAATCAATGACGCTTACGGCCTGCTCGGCAGGTCGCTGTATGATGTGGATCCGACCTTGAACGGCGAACTCAACGAATTCCGTATCTATCAGGGGGTTCTGTCCTCGTCCGGCGTGGCGCTGAACGACGCGGCGGGACCGGACAATTATCTAACCAGTCCGGGCACTATTACTTCTCTTACTTTCAGCAGCCCGCTCAATCCGATCATCGTCAACCAGTCAGTCCAGCAGACTGTCATCGGTAATTTTACTTTGGTCACCAATCTCAACCTGGTGCTTTACGGCGGCGTGACTTATTTGTCGGGGAATACCAATGTTCTGACGATCAGCACAAACGGCGTGGTGAAAGGCGTCGGCGTCGGCACTACCACCGTGAGCGCCAGTTACGGATCCATCGCCGTCACCAATTCCCTGACGGTCGTCAGTGTGCCGACGACCATAAGCCATCGCTACAGTTTCACCAGCGACGCCAGTGATTCCGTCGGCGGAGCGAATGGAACTTTCATGGGCGATGCCAGCGTTTCCGGAGGCCAGCTCGTCCTGGATGGAGGTGGTTATTTGAGTCTGCCCGGGGGAATGATCAACATCGCGACCAATGCGGCCGTCACTTTCGAGGCGTGGGCGACGATTGGCAATACCCCCGAATGGTCCCATTTGTTTGAGTTTGGCAATACAGGAAACCATAACATCTACTGCGCTCCGAGAGCCGATGCCGGCGGGTTCCATGAGTTTGGTCTCAGCGAAGGCGGAGGCGTTACCGGCGGCCAAACCCTGTCCTGGGCGCATGGGTGGAGCAACATCACGCTTCATATTACAGGCGTCGTGGACCCGACAACATCGACTTTGGCGCTCTATACCAACGGCGTTCTTGTAGTGGCCTCATATACCGCGAGCGCTCCATTGACCTCGATCGCGACCAATTTTGCCACTCTCGGCCAGTCCAGCTATGGCGATCCCGATGCGATTCTCTCCGTCGATGAATTTCGAATTTATAGCGGCGCATTGACCCCCGCCCAGGTGGCCATGTCGGACTTGAGCGGGCCAAACTCGACCAACTTCAATCCGGGCGCGCTCTCGTCGATTACCGTAGTGCCGGCCAGTTACCCGGCTTTCAGCCAGCTCCTCGCGCCGGTCATCCTGGCCCATTATGTCAGTCTGACGAACTTCAACCTGCTGCCCAATGTCTATGCCAGCGCCAATGGGCTTACCGTTGTCTCCAGCGATCCCACAATCCTCAGCGTCAACGCGCAAAATATGCTCACGACCCATCGCCCGGGCGCCGTGACTTTGTCGGCCACTTATCTCGGCAAGACCTCGAGCGCAACGGTGCGGGTGCAGAATCAGGCCGTTCTTGCCCATCGTTACAGTTTTACCAGCGACGCCAGCGATTCCGTGGGCGGAGCCAACGGCACCTTGGTCGGAACGGCGATTGTTTCGGGCGGTCAGGTGCAATTGGATGGCGGCAGCGGCGACTATGTCAGCCTGCCGGCGGGACTTCTCAAGTCCTATCAATCAGCCACCATGGACATCTGGGCGACGATCACTTCGTCCCAACAACTCTGGTCCCGGCTTTGGGAATTTGCCGATGTCGGCCCGGCCACTGCCAACGAACTTTATTTCGCGCCATTTTGGGGAGGCGGGGGAGACTTCATGAGTGACGGCGTTCCATTCGGCGGCGCCAATCTGGGCTCCGGCGTGCCGTTGACAAGCCAGACCGTCCACCTGACCTGTGTCCTGGGCGGCGGCACTCTGGATCTGTATACCAATGGCGCACCTTACCTAAGCACCAGCATAACCGCGCCTGCCAGTCAGTGCGGCGTGTTCGGCAGTTGGATTGGTTATTCGCCCTACGGCGATCCTGGAATCAACGGCTCGGTGGACGAATACCGCATTTACAACGGACGACTGGCGGCTGAGGAAATTCTGGCTTCCGACGTCCTGGGCCCGAACCAAACGCTGAGCACTTCCGGCAACCTCACGGCCGTGTTGAATTCGGGCAACGTGGTTCTGAGCTGGCCGGTGGCCAGCGCCGGCTTCTCGGTTCAGGCCGCTTCAAGCCTGACGAATCCAAATTGGATAACCCTGACGAATGCCCCGACTCTTTCGGGAAACACCAATTGGCAGACGACCGTTCCGGCCGGGAGCAGTGCGCGGTTCTTCCGCTTATGGAGATAACCGGAAATTTGGACCCCTGCCGCCGGGCGAAGAACCGGCGGCAGGCGGTTCGTTTTGGAAATGAATATGATTGACCGGCGAAATAGTGGACGTGCGGAGCCGGCAAAGTCCGAGGCTCCAGCGTGGAGCCGCAGCGCCTTCACCTTGATTGAGTTATTGGTGGTGATTGCCATTATTGCAATCCTGGCAGCCATGCTGTTGCCTGCTTTGGCGAGATCGAAGGAGAAAGCAAAGATTGCTCAGTGCAAGAGCAACCAGCATCAATTAAGTCTGGCGACGTTGATGTACGCCAGTGACAACCAGGAATCTTTGCCCAATTGCCAGAATGCTAATGGCGCCAATTTGGGGGATTGGGTTTGGGACATGTCGGCGTATGTCATCACCAATCTGCAACAGAACGCGTCGCGTCAGGACATGTTTTATTGTCCGAACGAATATTACCTCTATAACAGCGCCAACCCCAACGCCTGGCAGGCCTTTACTCAAAGCTCGGCGCCGCCATACCCTTACATCGTCACCGGCTATATCTGGCTCTTTCCAAACTCGCAAGCGGATCTCGCGATTCCGGATTTCAATGTGGTGACCAAAACCACCATGCCGAGAGTCGGCTACAATATTGCATCCACCGAAATGATCACGGACGCGACCATCTTCCTGAGCGGCCTCTCCGGGGGACGCCGTTTCGTGGGCATATCGGCGGCCGGGGGGACATCAGTTCGTACGGCGCATCTGAATTCCGATAACAGCACACCGGCGGGCGGGAACATCACATTCCTTGACGGTCACATAGAGTGGAGGAAGTTTATTCAGATGACCAACGTGGTGAACCAGTCAGGCGGCAAGCCGGGCTTTATATTTTGAATCCGGGCGCGGTGAATCGAGAAACACGCCCCAAAGCCGCAGCCCGCGTTCCGTCAATGCGCTTGGCCCTTCCATTTGCGGCGCGTTTACTCATCGGGCTTTTCGCCTTTCAGATGATTTGCCTCCTCCCGTCCGCCGCCCAGTCGCCACCTTTGCGAGGGTATCTCTCAGCTCATGATCCCTCGACGATTAGTCAGTGCAAGAATCGCTACTACCTGTTTTATACCGGCCAGGGGATATTGTCCAAGTCGTCCGCGGACCGGGTGTTCTGGACTCCGGGACCGCCGGTTTTTTCCAACGCTCCGGCCTGGACGACCAATGCCGTTCCAGGTTTCGCGGGATTATGTTGGGCGCCGGACCTGCTCTTTTTTAACAATCAGTATCATTTGTATTACGCTGTTTCGACCTTTGGCAGCCAGGTCTCGGCCATCGGCCTGGTGACGAATCCCACGCTCGATCCTGCGGACCCCTCCTATCAGTGGACCGATCAGGGTCCAGTGATAACCTCCACCAACGGCTCTCCCTACAACACCATCGACCCGAGTTTCACATGGGACAATTCCGGCAATTTATGGATGGCGTTTGGCTCCTATTGGAGCGGCATCTACCTCGTGCAATTGAACGCCACCAATGGTTTGCGCATTTCGGCCAATTCGCCGACCTATTCCCTAGCCTACAACAGTTCGATCGAAGCCTCCTATCTCTGGAGACGCGGCGGCTACTATTATCTGTTCGCAAATTGGGGAGCTTGTTGTTCCGGCGTGAACAGCACCTATAATATCCGGGTTGGCCGGAGCACAAACGTTACCGGGCCATACCTGGATCAAAATGGAGTGAGCATGGCCGACAACGGGGGCACGCTTTTCCTCCAGGGCACCGGCAAATTTACCGGGCCAGGCCACGTTGGCATCTGGTCCCAGGGCGGCGCGCAATGGTTCAGCCATCACTACTATGATGCCAATTCCTGGGCGCCGCAATACGGTGCCTATGGTTCGCCGGACTTTGCTTTTGTGCCTCTGACCTGGACGGCGGACGACTGGCCTGTTTTTACGAACGATTGGTCGGCGATTTATGATTTTCAAGCGGATGCGCGTGACGACAACGGGCAATACTACGGTCTCCTGCAAGGCGGCGCGTCGATTCGGACCGATCCCGTCTATGGCCACGTTCTGAATTTGAACGGCACGAACCAATTCGTCTGGCTTCCTCCAGGCGTCGCATACGCGCAGACGTTCGTCGCGGTGGTGAATTGGCGGGGAGGTGCGGCCTGGCAACGGATTTTCGATTTTGGATTCGACACGACGCGCACGGTGATGATGACGGCCGCTTCCGACGCCAATGTTTTGCGTTGTGACATCAACCCCGGCGGCAACCTGCAAACAATACAGTGGACCAGCCCCCTTCGCACGAATGTCTGGACGCACGTGGCACTGACCTTGAATGGATCGCAGGGTGTTCTTTATGTGAACGGCGCCCCGGTGGTCACGAACGCCAGCATGAATCTTTTGCCTTTGAACGTGGCGCCGCAGACGAATCATCTTGGCCGCAGCAAGTTCTCCGTAGATCCCTACTTCAACGGTGAATATGCGGCCTTCCGCGCTTACGGGCGGCCGCTGTCGGCAGAGGAAATTGCGGCTCCTCTCCCGGCCATTGCGCAACCGGCCAACGGATCGGCTTACTGGCCCGGCGCCAGCATCAATTTTGCCGGCTCTGCGACCGACTTCGCCAATCGGCCCTTGGGGCCGAGCAACTTAATCTGGCAGGTGAATTACGCCCAGGATGGCAGGACAAATATTGTATACGGCCCGGTGACGGACACGACCAATGGGAATTTTTTCATTCCAGCCAGCGCCACCGGTGGCGGAAACTACATCATTGTGCTCACCGCGGCGGACAATTCGAACCGCCAGAGCTCCGTTTCCTCGACGTTGTTGCCGGCCAATCCTTCGGCCGGCTGGTCGTCTTACTACCCATTTCGCGCCGATGCCAACGACGTCAACGGCCACTACAATGGCGTGCTCAACGGCGGGGCTTCGTTCGTGAATGACTTGGTTCGCGGCAGCGCGCTCAGCCTTTCTGGCGCCAATCAATTCGTCAGTTTTCCCCCTGGTTTGGCCGGAATGCAGACCTTTATGGCCTGGGTGAAGTGGAACGGCGGCGCAGCCTGGCAGCGAATTTATGATTTCGGCGACGATACGAATCGGTACACGGTGCTCACCCCGTTGGCCTCCAGCGGCAAGCTTCGCTTCAACATCAGCGTCGACAGCATCCCCGGCGAGCAAGTGGTGGATGCGCCGTCGCCGTTCCCTTCGAACGTATGGACCCACGTGGCTGTGGTGATGAACGGCAGCAGCGTCGTGCTTTATACGAACGGGGTGGCCGCGGCTACCAACCTCTACGCCAATCTCGTGCCGGCCGACCTGAATGCCACCAACAATTATATCGGCAAAAGCCAGTGGCCGGCGGATCCCTATTTTAGCGGCTGGATCAGTTCGGTGCGAATCTTTTCACGGCCTCTCGCGCCTAATGAAATCGCGGCCCCGCAAATCGGCATTCTTCAGCCGGCGCAGGGCGCGGTCTATCAACCGGGAGACACGATCGCCTTTTCCGGCGCGGCGAATGATTTCTATGATGCAACCATTGCGGCCACGGGACTGACGTGGACCGTGAGTTTCGTCAACGCGGGCGTCACCAATGAAATTCTGGGGCCTCTTGGGGGAATTACCAATGGAACGTTCGGCATTCCCGCGAGCGGCCCGGCGGCCTCCAACGGTTTTTATCAGGTGCTTCTTTCCGCGGTGGACACCGCGGGGCGCGCGGCCTCGAACACAGTCAGCATTTATCCCGCTGCCGCGTCGGCGCCGGCCAATTGGGCTTCGTACTATCCCTTTGCCAGCGGCGCCCAGGACGCGAGCAACATTTATAACGGCACACTCAAGAACGGCGCGTCCATCGTGAACGATCCGGTTCGTGGGAAGGTGGTCAATTTGCTCCCCCTGTCGGCACAGTATGTGAACCTGCCTGCCGGCGCCGGCGTCGCCCAGACGGTTTCGGGCTGGGTAAAGTGGTCAGGGGGCAGTTCGTGGCAGCGCATCTTTGATTTCGGTGTTAATCCCAACCAATTCTATTACCTGACCACTTCGGACAACTCGAATCTGCTTCAGTGTGCGATCACGTCGGATTTATCGGTTTACAATCAGATCATCGAGTCGCCCACCCCGCTGCCGATGAATACATGGACGCACGTGGCGGTGGTCATGGATGGCCGCGAAGGTATTCTGTATGTCAACGGAAACGCGGTCGCCGTCAACAACAGCGTCAACCTTCTGCCTTCCGATATTGGCTCGACCAATTGCAACCTCGGCAAGAGCCAATTCCCGGCCGATCCCTACTTCAATGGCCGCCTCAGTGCGATGCGGCTGAATTCCTTACCACTCTCTTTGGCGCAAATCATCGCGCCACTGCCCGCCATCAGCGCGCCAACGAACGGATCGCTCTTTGCGGGCGGAGCGCCTTTGGATTTCGCCGGTACCGCCACCGACTATTCCGGGACTCCTCTGTCGTCCAATGCGTTCGCCTGGTCAGGGGAACTCCATTCGAATGAATGGATCTTTGCGGCTTTCGGTCCGTGGCTCGGAATTACCAATGGCGCTTATGCGGTGCCCACCAACGCGACGACTTCGACCAACGTTTTTTACCGGCTCTATTTGACGGCAACGGACACGAATGGCAATCAGCAGACCGTTTCGGAGGATATTGATCCGCAAACCAGTCAGATGACGTTTTCCACGGTCCCGGTCGGACTTCAGGTCTTGCTGGATGGCCAGTCTTTGGTGACTACGACCACATTGGTTGCGGTCGTCGGGATGAGCCGGCAACTGGCCGCTCCCTCTCCGCAAACCCAGGCGGGCAGCAACTATCACTTCGTGGTTTGGTCCGATGGCGGCGCTGCTTTGCACGACATCATCGTGCCCGCCACTAATGCCCTATTCACCGCCAGCTACGTGCAGCCCAGCCTTGGCTTGAATTTCTCCTCGAACACCATCAGCCTCACCTGGCCGCAATGGTCAGGAGCGTTGAAGCTCTACGCCGCAACTAATCTGACGCCGCCGACCATCTGGTCTTTGGTCACGAACACCCCGGCCAGCACCAATGGACTGTTGAGCCTCGAATTGCCAGCGGCTTATGGCTCGCAGTTTTATCGTCTCCAATTGCCATGACCAAAGCAGTCCGGCGAAGCCGATTTCCACCGCGCGAAAAAAGGCATCCCGACAATAGTGTCCGTTATATTCATGAACTTACAGGCCACTCTCCAAGCTCTCCAAATGCTGGCGCTTTGTATCCTGGCAGCCCCCCATTGTCTGTCCCAGCCCGCAGACCAGGCCAAGGCCTTTTTCACCAATCCCATCTGCGAACATGCCGATCCGTGGATCATCCGGGATCATGGCCGGTACCTTGCAAGCTTTTCCGAAGGCAACCGCGGCATTTGCATTCACGCCTCGGAGCGGTTGACCGCACTGGGTCCCAAGCACACGGTCTGGACGGCTCCGGCGACCGGTCCCGTCTCGCGTGAAGTTTGGGCGCCGGAACTGCACGTTCTGGACGGACGCTGGTACATTTATTTCGCCGCCTCGGACGGGCAAAACAAAAACCATCGCGCCTGGGCGCTTCGATCTTCGAGCGAAAATCCACTCGGTTCCTACTCACTCCACGGCCCGCTTTACACCGGCGACGACCCGGGCATGTCGGTCTCCAATCGCTGGGCCATCGATATGACCATTCTTGAACTCGGTGCCCGGCGCTACGCTGTCTGGTCCGGCTGGGTGGACGATCGCGATGTGCAATATCTTTTCATCGCGCCGATGAAAGATCCGCTGACTTTGGCCGCGCCGCGAATTCGACTGTGCGCCAACGACGATTTCCCATGGGAGAGGGTGAGCGGCCCGCGGCCGGGACGCGGGCTGAACGAAGGGCCGGAAGTTCTCCAACATGGGGCTCGCACGTTCCTCATCTATTCGTGCAGCGGCTCCTGGCAGCCCTCGTATAAACTTGGATTGCTCGAACTCAAGCCGGGAGGCGACCCGTTGCGTCCGGAGGATTGGACGAAATATCCAGAGCCGGTCTTTCAATCTTCGGCCCTCACCTTCGGCGTCGGGCACAATTCTTTCGTAAAGTCGCCGGACGGAACCGAGGATTGGCTGGTATACCACGCAAAGTACGAACGCCGTGAAGGCTCGCGGCGCATGGTGTTTGCCCAGCGTTTCGAATGGGATGCCAGCGGCTTTCCCCTCTTTGGCGAACCGGTCGCTCCCGGCCAGCCGCTGCCGTTGCCTGCCGGAGAGAGGCTTCAATGATGAAGTCGCAGTTCGGATCGCTCGTCCGGTGGACGACGCAGTCTGCTTCGCCTCACTAGCAGGCTCCGGCACGACAGTCCTCGTCCTCGCTGATGCTTCGAACGAAGACCGGGCCCCGCCGGTCCCTATTTGCGGCGGCGCAAAAACACCAGGCCCGCACAGCCCAATCCCAGGAGCGCCAAAGTCGAAGGTTCGGGCACGGTGACCTGCATGTAGCTAATTTCGAAATTGTCGGCGGTATCACTGAGCCCGCTGGATTGGGCATCGTAAAGCCGGAAATTGACGTAATTGATCGGCCCCGCGTACAGGCCGCTCTGAGTGTAAGCCCCCGAAGGGTTGCTCAAAGGAGTGAGGGTGAGTGAGTAGGCGGTAGCGGAGGTCAGCGTGAGATCGAGTCTCATGCCCGCCACGGCGGTGGTGGCCGACGAGAGGGGAGTCGTGCGGCCACCGGAGGAATCATTGACGTTCCAATAGGGGTAACTAGTATAGTAGTTAAATTCGGAGACCCGGAGCGCCGCCGCGTTGTTGCCAGCACCATTGTTATCGGTGGCATTGTTGAACAAGATATCAAAGCCTCCGTAAAAATGGTATCCGGTCGGGTTTTCGATGACCGTTTCGAAGGTCTGACCGACCTGCAACCCGCCATTGATGGCGCGACCAGTATCGCTAATGCCAGAGGGCGGAGCGGTTCCAAGGTTGAACATGGTCCAGGCTGTTCCCAAAGGCGAAGTGCTGCTCATCCCCTGTTGAGCTCCCGGGTCGGCAGTGCCACTCGGATTGGCGGTCCCATTAAAGCTCCAGGCTCCGAAACCAAACCCGCCGTTTTGTCCGGCTGACCAGCCTGAGGAGTAGGTGGAATTGGAGGCGCGATCCAGGGCAAGCTGCGCCGAGCAGACGCCCGTCATCATGGCCGTTGCGCCGGATACGGCGCACGCAATGGCAGCCGTGCTGCTTAGTCTGAAATGAGTTCCTATCGCCGCGCTCCGGGTTGATGGGGCTATGAGCTGGATGGACCGGTTGCTGAGGGTAAAATGGCTTCTCATATGGGTGCTTTCTAACGGATGGGGGTTGTTCGACGTTTCATAAGGCTTGCTTGTGCCGAAGAAATCTTTACCATGAATGAACGGCTCCCGGCTATAGCTCAATCGGACTACATTTCTGCCAGCCGGCATCCGTATCGACACGGACAAGGGAGTCCGCACGGCGCTTCGCTTTCCTGGCCATGGAATCAATCGTAGTCGAAGGCTTTGATGAATCGTTCCAGTCCGCTCATGTACGGATCAAGGTGTTTTTGGTAGTGCCGCCAGCGGCCAACCGCGGTTCGGTAAAGCGGCTTTAGCACATCCGCGTGGGACGGGGAAAGGACGCGTTTGGTGCGCGCGTGCTCGTAGAATTTCAGGACGTTTTGCTCAAACCCTACGCCGAGAAACCCCAGCACCGACTGAGCTGTTGCGGGAAGGTCCTCAATCAACTCCTCGTAGCGGACATATCGCCATTGATCTCCCATGCGCGGGAGCATCTCCAGCCAGAAGCCCATCACGTTGGCGTATTGATTCACCGTTGCATCGAGGCTCAAGTACGCTGAGCTGATGGGGGTGAGCGGCAGGGCTTGCATGAAGCAGCTCACCACCACGTCGCGCGGGTCGCGCAGCGCAATGAGGAATTTCGTCTCGGGGAAAACGCGCACGACCATGGGGATCATCAGATTCAACGCCGGGTTCTTGTCCACCAGCAGCCGGCCGCCGATTTTGCGGCGAAGGAACATTTCCATGCAGCGGAAATAGTTTTCGCGCGCGTGGCAGACGAGGCTGGGTGGAACCGAGTCGAGGGCCTGCAGGACGCTGGTGCCCTCGGGAAAATCGCGAATGAGGGGCAGGTAGGCATCGTCGTGCATCATTTTCGTTTCTTCGGCGCTGGTCACGTCGCTGTGCGCGTCGAGCACCTGTTCGAGCAGCGTGGTGCCGGAGCGCGGATGGCCGCAAAGCAGCGCGATGCGCCGTAGTGGATGGAGCTTGTCGGCGTCCGCCCGCCAGCGGTCCATGACGGCAGCGGTGATGGTCTGCTCCATTTCCTTGGCGCGGTTTTGCATATGTTGGAGCGTGGCTGCATAAGGCCCTGCTTGGGGACGCAGAATCGCCTTCGCCTCCAACAGCGCGGCCATTGCTTCGTCGTATCGGCCCAAGCCGTCCAGGATGGCGGCCTGATCGTATAAGCCGCGCATACGAACGGGAGACGGAATGGAGGGATTGGCCAGGAGTTCGCGGAGAAGCCGCTCGGCCTCCCGAACGTTACCGCGCAGGCGCGCGAGGGCCGCCTCCTCGAGCAGCACGCGCGGGTCCTTGCGATCCGTCTGCGCCGCCCGCGCGACCAGCTCGGCAGCCTCATCGATGCGCTTGTCGCGGAAGTAAATGTCGGCCAGAGTCAGGAGCGCGCCGACGGAGACACTCTTTATGTGGGTGGCGCGTTTGAGGTAACCGATCGCCATGTCGAAATTGTCGAATTCCAGGCACACCCGCCCCGCCTCGCCGAGGGTGTGCGTGCGATCTTTCGAGATTTGCACCGCTTTCTCGATGCAGCGTTCGGCGGCGGGATAGTCGTAACGCCGCCCGTGGGCACGCGCAAGGTCGAGGAGGAGTGACGGGTTATGGGGATCTTTGCGCGCCGCGCGTTCGATCAAAGCAAAGGTCTTGGGATAATCCTGCCGTCCCCACGCTTCTTCGGCTTCGTGATAGAGTCGCTCGATGGCCGGATTCGATTTATTCGGGAGTGGCCGGCTCATGGCGAAAGCAACTGTTCTTTATTCTGAGGGAAGGGCTGGGAATGTCCATCACATTGATTTGAGGGGTGCGGACCTGAAACGTGATGCGTGAAACGTGAGCCGACCTATATCGGATTTTTATTTTTGTCGGCTCCCCGAACATATATCGGATTTGTTTAGTTCGGGGATGCGTGATTAGTGAATGGTCCATCCCTTTGGTTATGAGCCTCGTAAGGAATCGCCGATTAGACTTCGGGCGGGGCGGGCAATTTTTCCTGCCACTCCCTTTTCTCCCCCTTTGGACCCCGCCACAGCGCCACAAGCCCCATAAACATTGGGTATTATTGAGGTCGGACCCGCCACAGAAGCCGCCACATGGCAGTAAACGCGCCACAGCCCAATAGACACAGGCACTTTATGATTTTTCGACCCGCCACACCCAATATTGACGGGCCTGTAATGCATGTTTTTTGCGGCAAAACCGTCAGCCTCGCTGAAAAGGTACGCCGAGCTTAAGGGTGACCCGACTTCGCCCAAAGCGGGCTGCTGTGCGGCAAGTGCGCGACAGGATTCCGGACAAAACGGACGGAAAGAGCGGATCTTTAGGGCAGGGCTTGAGCCGGGAATTATCGTGAAGAGAATGGGCGCAACCTCTTCGAGGTTGAGTTGGTGATGCCGGCATTCCCCAGGGTAGCTCGTTCCTCGCAACCCTGGGCTGGAGGACGGAATCCCTTCGGGATTCTGGATGACAAACATTTTCGGAAACGTTAAGAAGCTGCGTTGATGGCGCGAACCATGTTCATCACAACGAGCCTCCTGACACTGAGCGTTCTGCGCGGCGAGGCGGCCACGAACGCTCCGTTCTCCGTTCAGCAACGGGACGGAATTTTCTGGCTGACCAAACCCAACGGTGAGCGGTTTTTTTCGCTGGGGGTTTGTGTGGTCAACGAGGGCGCGTCGCACGAAGAATTCAGCCCGACGAATCCAGGGTATGCGGCGTTCCGTTATTACGAGAATTCGAACCGCTGGGCCGAGGCCGCGTTGGAGAGGCTCAAGGCCTGGCACTTCACTACGGTTGGGGGATGGAGCGATTTCGCGGCTTTGCGGCAATGCCGTGACGCGGACGCGGCTTTCATTCCGGTATTGGCGGTGGGCATGAGGTGCGGCGCGCCGTGGCGCGACATGTGGGACACGAACCTCATCGCACGGATGCATCAAATCGCGCGGGACCAGATTCTGCCGCTGCGCGACGATCCCCGCGTGCTTGGTTATTACAGCGACAACGAAATGGGTTGGTGGAACGCGACGCTTTTCAAAATGACCCTGGAGCAGGCGCCCGCGAGCGGCCAGCGGCAGCGTTTGCTCCAATTGCTGCGGACGACTTACCATGACCACTGGCCGGAACTGCTCGAAGATTTCGAGGCCGAAGGCACCGGGAGTTTCGAAGAACTCGGCCAACGCGGGATGCTTTACCTTCGGCCGGGCAGCAAGGGCATTTGCACTTACCGCCGCTTTCTCGGCCTGATGGCCGAGCGTTACTACGCGCTCGTTCGCGAAATCATCCACACCTATGATCCGCGGGGATTGATTTTGGGCGACCGTTACCAATCGTTTTACTATCCGGAAGTTGCGCGGGCTTCGGCGTCCTCGGTGGACGTGTCTTCCAGCAATCTCAACGCGGCATGGAACGACGGCACGTTTCCCCGCTTCTATCTCGACACGCTTCACGCGTTGAGCGGCAAGCCGATCATCGTCAGCGAGTTTTACATGGCCGCGCAAGAAAACCGCAGCGGCGACCGAAACGACGCCAGCACGTTTCCGACGGTGATCACGCAAGGGGAGCGCGCCGCCGGTTTCCGCAACACAGTGCAGGCGCTCGCGCGAACGCCCTATGTCGTCGGCGCGGATTGGTTTCAATACTATGACGAGCCGGGACGCGGGCGCGGCGACGGCGAGAATTACGACTTCGGGCTGGTGGACATCCACGACCAGCCATACGAGGCGCTCACGGCGGCGGCGCGGGTGTTTGATCCGGTTGCGATCAGAATTGGGCCGCATTCCGCGCGCCCTGACGCATCGCTCGGCGTGCCGCCCGCGCCGCGTGATCCGCTCGGTCAATTTACCATCAGGCTCGCGCTCCAGGATTGGGACCGGGAGCGTGGATTCGTGAAACCGGTTTCGGAATTTCCCGTCGCGGACTTGTACGTATGCTGGAACAAGCGGGCGGTTTATTTGGGGCTGTATGCGCAGGAAATCGTCGAGGAGAATTATTATCGGAATCGCGTTGTGCCCGAAGTGGATCGCGCCGAATGGATCGTGTCGCTTGGCAAAACCAACAAGACGATTCACGCCCGTCTCGGCCCCGGCGCGCCGCCGGTTTACGATGAGCCTGCCGCGCACATCGTCAATCTGGCCGGCGTGTACATGAACACCCGAAACATCGCCGCCTTGGAATTGCCCGCGAAGCTGTTCGGCAAAACGCGGTTCAAGCCGGGCGATTACGTCGAATTTGGTTCGACGTTTTTCACGCATTGCCGGGCGGATCGTGTCGAATGGAAAGGCGAGTTTATCTTGCGGGAGTAAAAGGTTAACCGCCTCCAAGTTCGAACTAACTTATCAGGAAGCTCGGATAGCAATAGACGATCACTCGCGGTCCTCCAGAAATGCTTTGACCAGGTCCGTCTTGACCCGCGCTCCCTCTATTGGAACCTCCTCTATAATCTTGTCCACTGCCGCCACGATGCCTCTGGGCTTGAAGTCCACCCTTTTGAGTTCGCGAAGCAAGCGGCAAGTGGTTTCCACAGTAGCGAGGTAACGATCCGCCACATCCCAGCCGGCATTGACAGCGTACCATTCGTACTGTCGCTCAATGTCGGCAATGAAATCGTCCGTCTTGCGGACGTTCATGCATTGGGAGTTTGCGTGCCTGCCCGCACTCGTCGGCGGACGCCGTCAAAGTCCGTGCCGGCCAGCGGCGTGCTTGGCTTGTCGGCTGCTTCAAGCAGCCAAGTTTCGAGTTCCGGCGTGACTTCGAATGGCTTGCGCTGTAGTTCGCGCAAGGAGCGGAGGACGTCGTTCGCAAGTTCAGTGGCGTTCGCGCAGACTCCAGCCCGAACCTGCTCCACCAAGAAATCCTCAACGTCTTTCGCCAGCTCAATCTTCATGCACCATTGTCCCGCAACAGGCAAGCCGTGTCAAACCCCCGCATCGTCCAGTGGTATGCTAATTCGAAAATACCCATTGGCCGCAATGTTTCTCGGCCCAAATTGTAGGTGAATTCGTAAAGTGCGACCGCTTCGGATGCCGGACCGGGTTCACCGCCCTTCAAGAGTCGCTTTGGCGGATCTGAGGCCCGGCGAGTCTGCCCGAATTGAAATCGCGCCGCGCGTGCGGGACGACTGGATGATCGCAAGGCATAAACCGTTGAACGCGTATCGCCGCGTGCCCTTGTCCGGTTCGTGGCAACTTGGGTCGCCGTTGCCGACGCCGATCAACTGGCCAGGGCCGGTTACGCTGAAGGTCACCGCATTTGTCGCCACGGGGACGGTGCGGCCATGATCGTCCACGATCTTCACGGTGACCAGAGAGATGTCGGCGCCGTCGGCGGTGAGGACGGTCCGGTCGGGTTCGAGCATGATTGCGGCGGGTTTGCCGGTGGTTTCGACTGTGCTTTCGAACGTCTTTCCATTGCGTCTGCCTTTGGCGACCAGTTTTCCGGGGGCGTATTTCACGTTCCACTCCAAATGGCTGTTGGGCTGCATTGGCTTCAACCCCAGCGAAACTCCGTTGAGGAACAACTCGACCGTGTCGCAGTTGCTGTAAACCCAGACGGGGATTTCCTCGCCTTCGCGGCCCGGCCAATTCCAATGCGGAAAAAGGTGAAGCACCGGGCGATCGCTCCACCAGGATTGGTAGTAATAATAGGCGTCTTTGGGAAAGCCGCACGTGTCCAGGATTCCATACTGCGAAGCGACGGCGGGCCACTGGAATGGGGTCGGCTCGCCGCGATAATCAAAGCCCGACCACACGAAGCCGCCCGCCATCCACGGCCGTTCGGCGACTGCTTTCCATGCCGCTTCAGCGGTCTCGGCCCAATCCGGGGCGTTCACGCCGTAGGCCGCCACCTGGCAAAGAGTCGGATTCCCTTGGTAGCAGGCCGTGTCTTTGGGGACGGTGAACTGTTGGCGCGCATAGACGCCGCGCGTGCCGACGGCAGCCGCGATTTCCGTCGCGATGAAGGGCATCTGCGGAAGCTCGCGATGCAGTTTGTCGTAAGTTTCTGGGTGATAATTGAAGCCCTGCACGTCTATGACGCCCGTCAATCCATGGCCGACGCCGTTGTTCATGGCGGCGGTGATCGGCCGGGTGCCATCCAACTGCCGGATCAATTTCGCCATCGTGCCTCCCTGCCGCGCGCCCAGTTCACTGCCCTGTTCCTTCTCTTCGTTGCTGACGGACCAGAGCACGATGCTGGGATGATTCCGGTCGCGCCGCACGAGGTTCTCCATTTGGCTGAGGATTTCCGGCGAATCATCCAGATGACGGTTTTCCGCCATGACCAACATGCCGAGCCGGTCGCAGGCGTCCAGAAGCTCGGTTGCCATCTCATGGTGCGAGCAACGCCAGGCGTTGGCGCCCATCTCTTTGAGTTTCCGTACGCGCATTTCGTGGATGCGATCCGGCAAGGCCACGCCCACACCGGCGAAATCCTGATGATTGCAGGTGCCTTTTATCTTGAGCGGTTTGCCGTTCAGAAAGAATCCGAGGTTTGCGTCGAACTGGATTGTGCGCACGCCAAAGTCCGTGGTGATTTGATCCACCAACTGCCGTCGGACAAACACGCTGGTGCGGAGTTGATACAAATAGGGGCGCTCGCAAGACCACAAATTCGCGCGGGATAACGCGAGCGACTGGCGAAATTCGAAGCTGCCATTGGCGGCGAGGCGGTGAGACGCACGCTCGGTCGCCACCACAGCGCCGCCGGAATCGAGGACTTCGCTCAAGACCATTGCGGAGGAATCGGCGGCCGCATCGTTCGCCACGGTGGTGTTGATTTCCAGCCGTGCATTGGCCTGCGCGCCGTCGCCGGGATCGCCCACGTGAGCGATCACCTGCACGCCCCAGGGCGAGACATGCACGGGAGCGACCGAGACCAGTCGCGCGTGACGGTAAATGCCGCCGCCTTCGTACCACCAACCCTCGAATTCCCGTGGATCAATGCGCACGACGAGCTGGTTTTTCGTGCCGGGCCTGGCGTATTCGGAAACGTCGTAGCGAAAACTCGTATACCCGCTGGCGTGACGGCCCAGGAAACGGCCATTGAGCCACATTTGGCTATCGCGGTAAACACCGTCGAATTCAAGCCAAAGGCGGCGGCCCTGGTCGGCGGCGGGAATCGGAATCGTCTTGCGATACCAGGCCGATTCGACTGGCAAGCAACCGTGCTGATTTTCGGCCTTCGGATCAAACGAACCTTCGACGACATAGTCATGGGGAACATTGACTCGTTGCCACGAAGAATCGTCATAGGCCGATCCGAGAAAGTCCGGTGGCGGAGACAAGTTCCGGTTCGTCGATTGATCGGTTGAAATGCCGGGAATGTCGCCACGACGAAAGCGCCAATCCAAGTCGAGCGAAGTGATCTGGCGCGGAGCGGCAGACACGCTGCCAACCGAGGCGGCCAGGGCGAAGAGCAGAATAAGCAAGCGATTCAGAGAGAAACATTTTGTCGCCTGGCTCGCGTCGAAGGAATAGTCCAATTGAGCTATAGGAGGACGACTACGAATCCACTAGCTTCGGCTGACGACGAAGAGCTTCATACAAATCTGGCCGTTCATGATTTGGAAATCACTACCTCAATCAGTTCATTTCCTGGCGCGCCTTCTTTTTGTGATGCTGGGAGGCGCAATTTTGCAATCAGGCAATGCGAACGCGGAGACCAACAGTCGTTACGAAACTTTTCGTTTCGGCGTGTGCTACTACCCCGAGCAGTGGCCGGAGAGTTATTGGGAAGACGACGCCCGTCGGATGGAGGAATGCGGCGTTAATACTGTCCGCCTGGGTGAGTTCGGCTGGGCGCTGATGGAACCGCGCGAGGGGCATTACGATTTCAGCCTGTTCGACCGCGCCATCGCAACACTTGGCCGTCACGGAATAAGGACCATTTTCGGAACCCCCACCGCGGCGCCGCCCAAGTGGCTCACGCACAAATATCCTGAAGTTCTCGATGTGTTCGAGACGGGCCGACCGGCGAACGATCAGTCCCGCCGCCAATACTGCTACAACAGCGCTGTCTATCGCCGGTTCTCCCGGAAGATCGTCGAGGCGCTCGCGCAGCACTATCGCGACAACACCAACATCATCGGCTGGCAGATTGACAATGAGATCAACAACGAGAACCCGGAGTGTTTCAGCGACAGTTGCCGCGCCGCGTTCCGCACCTGGTTGCGACGGAAATACGGAACGCTTCCCGAATTGAACGCGCGCTGGGGCACGGTCGTCTGGAGCCAGATTTATTCCGACTGGGCTCAAATCGACCTGCCGTTCCCCACGCCCGCGTATCACAATCCGGGGCTGATGCTCGACTTCAAGCGGTTCATCTCGGCTTCGGCCACCGACTATCTGAATGAGCAGGCACAAATCCTCCGCCGCTACCGGCCCAATGATTTCCTCACGCATAACGGCGTATTCAAGAACCTTGACTATTACGACTTCAGCCGCGCGCTCGATCTGTACGCGTTCGACAATTATCCGAGCTTCGAGGCTTCGCCTCGCTATCGAACGGGCGCCAGGCTGACGCAGGTGCGCGGCTTCGACGGGCGCATGATGATCATGGAGCAACTGAC
>Ga0073928_10003699_pt1 | contig 23701 bp, 18 predicted proteins | sample PaiPotPPA55metaG_FD_76969 | JGI IMG/M metagenome (GOLD analysis project Ga0073928, IMG submission 76969) | Iron sulfur acid spring bacterial and archeal communities from Banff, Canada, to study Microbial Dark Matter (Phase II) - Paint Pots PPA... ...
ACAAGTCAAGGGAGATTTTTTTGCGGCGGTTCCCTGGGGGCGATCAAATGCATTCCCCTCCAGACCAAAGGACCGATTCCGACCCTCGCCTCCAATAACCGCCATTCTTTCAAGTGATTGCAGTTTTTCGGTGCTGGTTGGAAACCGACCCTCTCCTCAATTTTGATGCTCCGCTTTGCCAACCGCAAAGACCGCCCCGGCAAGCGGGCGACCTACAGCTTCCTGCATATGCACCATTGAGCCATCGGTATGCGCATTCAACTTGCCCACCCGCGCCTACTTGGCTTGAGTCTGCACTGCGAGTTCAATATTTGATTGAGCTTCCTTGAAATCTGGCTTTAGACGGACCGCTTCTCGAAACTCTCGAACGGCCTCGTCAATCCGCTTTCCGGAGTTTCTCACACGTGGCGTGTTCGACGCTTACGTGACCGTGCCGCCCGACGTAACCGGCCAGGACGAAGCCTGACGGCTTTGGAATATTGTCTGGATGCTCCGCTTTGCCATCCTCAAGGCAAAGCCCGGACAGACCGGCTTGCCGTTTGCGCTCTACGTTCGCAACGACAACCGCGCCCCGCGCCTTGTCAAACTGGTTGCCATGTGTGGCCTCCTCGACATGGACGACCCGCAGCCCGCCATTGCCGTAATGATGCCGGGCGAGGATTGACCGGCGCAGGAAAATCACGCGGCTGGACTGGCAACGGTTCAGCCGCTTTTGCTTTGTTGAGGACTTGCGCCGTCCCCAAACCCCGCCGCCAGAGGCATGGCCTCTGGACTCCATCATCCGCTCGCGCTGGCCTTCTCGCTGACGCACCCTTTCCGGCAGCGCGGAAAGGAAATTGTGATCGAAGATTGCTTAAATGACGTTATAGTCAATTTTTTGGAACCGATCTGCCTGGGTTTTCAACGTTGCCCAATCGAAATCGTATTTTTCCGCATCCTGCCAGTCGCTTGGAAATTCGATATGGAAAAAACCGCCAAGTCCGGGAGACGTGGAATAGTAGCTGTCCGTGCTTATTGCCAAGGTCGTGCTACCTGGTGAAAAATCCTGAGTTCCAAACTGTGACGAAAGCAACACGAGCAGTCCTGCAACCGCGTTCAGCAGGTTTTCAAAATTGGCTTTCTTAAATTCATTTTGCCTGTCGTGTTTGCTCGCATTATAAGCCTGATACCACGCCAACTCTGCCGCTCCAGCCCACGGCTTAAATGGCTCGAAACAGGATTTTGCGCCGTCCCAAATCGGGAGGAAAACTTTGTAAGAGGCCAAATGATGAGTGGTGTTCACCTTCTTGTAATCGTGAATATTCCAATCTTTTTCAGGCCTTGCAGAACCATCTCTTTTAGTGGGGTTAAAAATGTTCTCTTTCAGAATTGCCTTAAAATTCGCTTCCACTTCAATGCACGTCCGCATCAACAGTTCATGGATACGGTACGAGTAAGCAGCCAGATTTGCGTCGGCGGGTTCGATAAATTCAAACAGTTTTTGCAGGTCACTTTGAATCAGCAGAAAGGCCCGGACGTAATGTTCCGGGCTGTTTGCATACGCCCTGTCCACGACGTACGCCCAGCCACTATAGCCAGCGTTGGGGCGGTCACCAGCAACAATACCCCTGACACTTCGGTGATATGGTTTTCCTACTGCCATGAGAATTGATCCTAAATGTCTATGTTTTATTAAGCAAGAATGCAATCCGGTGCGCCGCCCAACTGTCAGTGAAACTGTCAGCAAGCCGGCGGTTGGCACCACAATTCGCCACTACTTGCCAGAACTTCGCTGAAACTCGCCCACTATTGGCTAGTGCTCGTGAGTCGGACAGGGGGACGATTCATACCGAGGAAACAATGGCCGCAAGTGCGATTCAAAGAAAAGCGGGCCATCATCTTCGAAGAACATCAAGAAATCATCGCCGCAGAAGCAATCTGGACTCTCAAATCTCATTCGTTGGCCGAAACTGTAGGCGCAGTGGCCGTCGGCTTCAGCGCCGTGTTAGGCAGCACAAACAAGACATAAAGGTGCCTTGCGACGAAGCAGCAACAAGAACCAGCCGCCCATTGCTTGCCTTGGGCTGGTATGACGGACGCGGCGCAGCGGCCTGAAGGCCGCGCTCCGGAGGACCGCGCTTTGCTTGAGCTGATATGAGGGACGCCCTTGGCGTCCAAAGCACGGTCGAATGCGGAACACAACGGTACCATCAAGATGCGCCCTCAAAGGGGTCAGCCATAACTTTTCACACTGATGGGCGTCGAAGTGGACGGCGGAATGGCCGCCGTGGTGTGCCGGGGCGTATCTCAGTATTTGAACGCTCGGTGAGAATGAGGAACTGGAGGCGTCTGCTCCGGGAAGAGTGAACGGACCCCTCACCCCAACCCTCTCCCCTTCCGAAGGGGCGAGGGGGATGATTTTGTGGGCCGCTAACCCCGGGCGGCGCTTCGCTTGCCCGGGGCTACCATCGTTCGCCCCTCTGGGGCTTTGCTAATGGCTCGCTCTGCTCGCGCGAAGGACTTGGGATGAAGATGTTCCGGAAGCTCCTTTATGGAGAGCACTATATGCGGTTGTTCAAAAATGGGGTTCGCCCGCCGCGCCAACGCCGTAAACCTGTCGGTACCAAGCATCGTGGTATTGGCATGAACGGCTTGGTCAGAATCTGATGTTTTATTTGTCCGCCACGCCTTGTTGACATTTGGATTCCAGGAAGTACGGTCAAGTTTGCAGTGTGGGATCGCTGTTCCGGGGAGCTATTGCGTGCTCCAACCAAGGAAAAACATGAAGAGCCAGACAAAAACCGCCGCCAAATCCAAAATGTATCAGCCCGGCGAGTATGTCCGCATCGTGCCGCTGCACCATCCCAAACCCAGCATCGCCATCGACGCCCTGGGACCGTCTGGCGCGGGAGAAGGCGGAGATCTTTTCGACGGCAATCCTCATCCGGCGCCGGCGAGCGCGCACCTCACGTACAACAACGGCCCGCTCATAACCAACGCGCAGGTGTTCACGATTTTCTGGGGCAAACTCTGGGGCACGACGCCGAGTTCGACAACCCTGATGCAGGATCTGAATCAATTCTTCGCCGCCATCCTGGTCAGCTCATTAATAGATCAACTGGCCGAATACAACGTTGCCGGCCAGACGATTGGACATGGTTCGTTGACTGGGACGCAAGTCATCAGCGCGAATGCGCCGGCCGGCAGCATCACCGATTCGGCCATCCAAGCGCAGCTCAACAATTGGATCGCGGCCGGAACCGTGCCCAAGCCGGCAAACAATGTGCTTTATTTCATTTATCTCGACCCCAAGGTCGTTTCGATCATGGGAGGCAGCAAATCGTGCCAAAGCTACTGTGGGTATCATAACAACGCCGGCAAGGCCTATTACGCCGTCATGCCCTATCCGACGTGCAGTGGCTGCCTGGGAGGGTTGAAAGCCTTCGACGCGCTCACCGGCACGAGTTCTCACGAGTTGTGCGAGGCCATCACCGACCCCGTCCCCGGCTCCGGCTGGTATGACGACACGAACGGAGAAATCGGCGACATCTGCGCCTGGAACTTCAAGACGGTTGCCGGCTACAATGTTCAGCTTGAGTGGTCAAACCAACAGAGCAAGTGTGTTTAGTCCGGCGGAGCGCAATCAATGGAAGACCAATGAGCCCTCACAATCCCATCGAGCATGTGGTGATCATCATCAAAGAGAACCACACCTTTGACAACTATTTCGGGACTTTTCCCGGTGCCAACGGCGTTACGCTGCCCGCGGCGAGCGATCCGCCGCCGCACGATCAGCCACATGACCATGGCGCCTGGCTGAATCGCGCCAAAGGCGCGGTGCAACTGCAATACAAAGAGGCGAACATTGCGACCTACTTCTCCTACGCCCGGCAGTTCACCCTCTGCGATAACTATTTTACCGAAGTGGCGAGCCAGTCGGAGCCGAACCACCTGATGCTGATCGCCGCGGCATCCCCCGTGATAGACGACACCAGCCCGAGCCGTAATTACCAGCCCAAACCGCCGTTCGATCTCCCTTCGCTGGCCGCCAGCCTGGCCAAAGCGGGGCTGAGTTGGGGCAGTTACGGCGCACAAGATAATTATTTCAACGAAATCACGGCGCTCAAGGGCAATCCGCATATCGCCCTGGCGGCCAAGTTCGACAGCGACGTCGCTGCCGGAAACCTCTCGAACGTCTCCTGGCTTTATGCTCCCGGCTCGCCCACCGAATTGAGCGAGCATCCGCCGGCCAACGTCAAATTGGGCATGGAATGGACTGCGAGCCGCGTCAGCCTGATCGCGAAGAGCCAGTACTGGGCGACCACGGCCATTTTCATCACCTGGGATGATTGGGGCGGTTGGTTTGACCATGTGACACCGCCGCTCAAGGACACCTGGCAGGGAGGCGGACCGCACAGCGGTCCCGCGTACGCGAACACGCAATTCAGCTACGGCTCGCGCGTCGGCTGTCTGGTGCTAAGTCCGTATTCGAAGAAAGGCATTTCCAAGGTGTTCCACTCGCACGTCAGCATCGTCAAGTTTTGCGAAACGACATTTGGCCTCGCGGCTTTAAACGCCCGCGATGCCGCCTCGGATGATATGCAGGACTGTTTCGATTTCGAACAAACCCCCTTGACGCCACCGGCTTAAGCCGGGGACCGGAGGTCTTCATTGCGTTGCGACCTCCGGCTACTGTCTTTCAAGCCTTCGGCTAGGGAGGGTGCCCATCACTTCCGGGCCGCGATAAACTCGGATGAAAAAAGACCGCAGAAGGAACCGGGGCAAGGATTTTAATCAATGACGGTTCGCGCCTTATTCAGCCGGTTTCGCCACGAAGCTGTCTGCGGCCTTGGGATCGCCACTGCCCTTATAGACGACGGTCTGCGGGTACGGGTAAAGCGGCCGGTCCATCACGTTTTTTCCACCTTCCTTTTTGGACGCGACCAGCCTGTCGGGCGCTTTTCCATGCTCGACCCAATCCACGATGACCGAAAGCCAATCCACGTCGCTCGCGCCGGGACCGCCACCGCAGTGGAGACAACCGGGAACCATGAAGAGCCGGCAGAAGTCGGCCGCGTTTGGGTCATGAGACCGGACCCGGCGATAATAATCCACCGTTGCCTGCGGCGGCAGCGCCGTATCGGCCCATCCGTGCCAAATGATGAGCTTGCCTTTGCGCGCCGCAAAAGTGTCCAGGTTGGGGTTGGTCGCGTTGAGAAAGGAAGCGGCCAAACGGGTGTCTCTTGCGAAGTTGGAAAAATCGTAGGTCGAATAATCCCAGTCCGGCTGATCGAAGATCAGATACTTGAAAATCTGGGTGCCGAAGGCAAACGTCAAATCGGGAACATGGTCCGCGGCCAGGAGCGTCGGCGCCGGGCCAACCAGCCAGGCTATCCATTGATCCGGGTCGCATTCCGCCCCGGGTGTGAATCCAGGGGCGATGGGGCCTTGGTCGTTGCGCGCCCCTTGATATATCGCCTCAATCGCCTTGCGCTGTTCGTCCGTAAGTCCGGCTGCTTTGGATAAATCAAAATGAACCGATGGCGGGTCCTCGACGATGCCATCCTTCAAGCCGTCCTGTGCGTCGCACTGCTCGAGAACGGCTTGCTGAAGCTTTAGCAGCGCTTCTTTGGTCAGCACCGTGCTGTCGAGGTGCTTTGGATCCGGATAAAGCGCCTTGGCAATCGAAACCATCGTCGCCGCAATGCCGGTCCAGTCGAAGGCCGGCGCGCCAGCCACGATTCCATCGAAGTCCTTCGGATATCGCTGCGCCTCCATCATCGCCTGACCGCCGCCCCGCGAACAACCCAGGAAATAACAGTCCGCGGCATCCGCCCGATAGTAGGCGCGGATTAATGCCTTCGCTACTTCGGCAGTCCGATGCACCGCGAGGTAGCCGAAATTCAATTGCGCCTCCGGATTATCGAGCGCCCAGCCGGCCATGTAGCCGGGTTGCCTCTCGTGTCCGGTGTCCGTGCCGGCCGTCGCGTACCCGCGATTGACGGAATCGCGGGCGCTGTTCTGCACCGTGCCCACGAATCCTCCTCCACCGCCCATGACGAATCGTCCGTTCCAGGCGTCGGGCAGCAGCAATTCGAAACGAATATTGCCGCCAATCGTGCCCTTCACCTCGACATAGGCCGCGGCATGAGGATTTTTCTGGAGGTCGGGAGCCATCGGCATCACCGATTCCAGAGCCACGTCCGGCAGCCGCACCTGCCGAAGCTCATCGGCGCTCAGCCGATTCGTTGTTTGCGCCAGCGCCGAGGCCGCACCGCACAACGCAATGAAACCCACAAGTAAGCTCTGTTTCACGATACCTCTCGGAGGCAGAGAATTGCCCGCCACAGCCATCACGGCAAGCTAAACTTATAGAGGATGCGACTCAGTCGTAAAGGGGTTAATGAGATTGTAATATCTTGTTGAGCGTAAGCCTTGGACCTGCTCTGGTCTCCGTAATGGGGTCGGCACGCTGCACGATTCCAATGGCGCCGAGGCGCGGCGGGATTCACCATTCCCATCAGCTCCCTTCCAGCACGCCGCCTTTGACCCGCCAGCGTTGCGCCTCGCCCACCGATTCGCGCAGCCAGTTCTCCTGGGTCGCCGTCACGAAGACCTGGCCGCGCGATCGTGTTGGGCCTATGGCGGAGGATTAAACCGCGTTTGCGCTTCTCGGGCGCGCTCCCAAAGTGGTTAAAACCACTCGTTCTTTCGTTGGGCCGGCGGTCACCCGGCTGAAGCCGTGTGTTAATGAGATCGGCGGAGTATTTTTCTTATGCCGTCTGGGATTGGACTCCGGTTCCATTTTGACAGGGCACTCCGGGACGACTACGATAGGAGGCCGTGAAGCAGGCGCAATCATCGACTCGTTCGGCTTCGACGGCCGGAATCGGCATCGTGCGTTCCCTCATAATCATAATCCTTGGCGTTCTGCTCGTTGCGACAGCGGCCCGCGCGCAAGCGCCGCGCTTCGTCATCGATGATGACGAGTATGTCGACAAGGTGGTCTCCGCCAGCACGAAGCTGCGGGAGGCGCGCAAGCTGGTTTCGCTGGGTGCGTTGCGGCGCGAGGTGCGGCTCGGGGGTTGCGCGGTGAAGTTGTCGCCGCGGGCGAGCCGGAAGCTCTCGCCGCCGGACCTGTGCGATCGCCTACGCGAAAGCACGCTGGCGGTGGGAACTTTCTACAAGTGCCCGGATTGTGGAGGCTGGCACTTCAACGGCAGCGCGGGATTCGTCGTGGGCGAAGAGGGCGTGGTTTGCACGTGCTGCCATGTCATCCTGGGCGAGGACCCGGACGTCAAGGAGGGTTATCTGGTGGCGGCGGACTCGGCCGGCCACGTGTTCCCGGTGCAATCGGTGCTGGCCGCCGATCGCGACGCCGACACCTGCTTCGTCAAGATTGGCGCCAACCTCAAGCCGTTGCCGCTGCGCGCGGACGTCCGGGTGGGCGAGCCGGTATTTTGCCTGAGCAATCCCGGCGGCTATTACTTCATGTTCACCCAGGGGATGGTGTCGCGCCTCAACTCCCGGCGCGAGGATGCGGTGGACGATCACGGCCAGACCAACGGCCTGCTCACCCAGCCCGTGCTGTTGCTCAATGTTACGGCGGAATTCGCTCCCGGTTCCAGCGGCGCGCCGATGGTCGATGAAGCGGGGAACGTGGTCGGCCAGGTCGCCAGCATCGCCGACGCCGGCGAGCCCGACGCGGGCGATGATAATTCGCCGGCTTCGCCTAGCGTGCCGATGCGGTTTTGCACCGCCGCGGAGGAAATCCTGCGCCTGGCCGACCCGAATCTCGCCGAGAAATCCCGCAGCGGCCATGCAAAAGGCAGTCCCGACAAATCGCGAACAGGCGCTGCCAATTCTCAAACTACCGCCGCAAGGCCAGGTGCGCCGGCGCAGTCGGACGCCGTTACGGCGCGGCGCTGAGAGACTGGCTTTTTTCATTACCACCGCCGCTTTAGCGCGGTGGAAATCGCATCCGGAATGCCGCTAGCCGTTTCAATGGCTTATGGACAGCCGTAAGCCGTTAAAACGGCTCTGGCCCGCACACCCGTGCCCTCCACCGGGCCAAAACCCTTGTCATTACCCACACTTTTTCGGATATGTTTAAGGTTCGCTCAGGCGTCGCTACGCGACGCGTTTGGCAATTGGGGGTCCAACCGTGGACTGAAGTCCACGGCTACCGTCGGGCTGCCGCTACGCGGCAGAGCAGATTTCGAACATTTACGGGCATTTTGGAGACCACCAGAAGGAAAACTCATGTTATGGCCCAAGAGATGCGGGTAATGCCAAGGGCTAAAGCCGCAGTGTCAATGAGATACCCAATTGTTTAGCGGCATTTGCCTTGCGAAAAGGGAACGGCCTCCTTGCGGAAGCCCGCCACGATTCGTATCGTTCTCCCATGAACCAAATGAAGTCTTCGATACGGAAACTGCTTCTGTTGCTAGCTGCGATTTGTTGCGCGGAAATTGCGTGGACATGGCATCCTTGGGTCGGCGCGCTGCTGCTGCCGATGGTTTATTGGGCGGCGAACCCGAGACCATGGGAACGGGTCTGGGCGCGCGCGCTGGTGACGGGCGTGGTTTGTTTCTCGACGAGCGCCTTCTGCGGCAATTCCGAAGCCAAAAGCGCGTTGGAAAGCGATCCTCAGGGCTGGCAGGACATTCAACCGTCCATGGATAGAAAGGACTGGACGCGCGTGGCCATCCCGCCGACGAACAAGCTAGGACGGGCGCAATGGCACGTCGAGCAAGGACCACCACGGATACTGGTCTGCGACGGCGACGGCGGGCACGAGATGTTGCGATACGACAAGGAACTGGGCGACTGCGTTGTCCATGTCGAGTTCCGCTTTGTCCCCGTCTCAGAAGGGAAGCAGGACTACAACAGCGGAGTATTCATCCGCAACTCCGCCGATGGCGCGATTTGGCACCAGGCGCAACTCACGATGGATGGCGGGTATTGGTTTGGCAATTCGCCTGTCAACGGCGAGCCCAAGCGATTCAAACTTCAGCCCAAAGAGAGGCGAATGAAACCCGCCGGCGAATGGAACACCATCGAGGCGACGGCCCGCGGCAGGACGTTAAGCATTTGGTTCAACGGCGCGGTCACATGCACGTACGCGAATTGCGATTTCCCACAAGGTTACATCGCGCTCGAATCGGAGGGTTATGCCATCGAATTCCGCAACGTGAAATTGAAGACGATGGGCGGTTTGTAGAGTTTCGATCCGGATCGGAACCGCGATACGGCTTGTGCAAGCATTAAGAGTTATAAAAGGCGGATAAGGATTACGATTAAGATTATGATTAAGAGCGTGTCTGAAAACTCGTAGTCGGCTCACTTTCTCACCTCGAACCCAGAAATTAGAGCCAGCTCACGCTGGCTGCTACCGATAAAACGACTTTTCAAACGGGCCCTAATGTTCGGAAGGCGGGAAATACTCCTGCAGCGCTTTCACGCCGTAACCGCTCTTTCGCAAGGCCGCAATGCCCAACGCGGCGGCTTTGGCGCCGCTGATCGTGGTCATGATGGGTGTACCCGTATAAACGGCGGTGGTGCGGATTTTCACTTCGTCGGCGCGCGGCGACTGGCCGGCGGGCGTGTTGATCACAAGCTGGATTTCGCGATTCTTGAGAAGATCGAGCGCGTTGGGCCGACCTTCCTCGAGCTTGAATATGTGACGCACTTTTAGTCCCGCCTTTTCCAGCACGGCGGCCGTGCCGCTCGTGGCGATGAGTTCGAAGCCGAGCGCGGCGAACTGACGACCGACTTCGGCCACCTCCTCCTTGTGCGCGTCGCTGACGCTGATGAACACGCGGCCACTGACTGGCAGAGGCCCGCCGGCGGCCATCTGTGATTTGGCGTAAGCGATACCCAGGTCGGCATCCAGCCCCATGACTTCGCCGGTGGAACGCATTTCGGGCGAAAGCAGGATGTCCTGCCCGAGGAAGCGGTTGAACGGAAAGACTGATTCTTTGACGGCCCAATACTTGGGCCAGATTTCCTCGGTGAAACCCAACTGCCGCAGCGTTTTGCCCGCCATCACTCGCGCCGCCAACTTAGCCAGCGGCACGCCGATGGCCTTGCTGACGAACGGCACGGTGCGCGAGGCGCGCGGGTTGACTTCCAGCACATAAACCGTGTCGCCCTTCACCGCATACTGCACGTTCATCAGGCCGATGACTTTCAATTCGCGCGCCAGGGCGTGGGTGTACTGGCGAATGACCTCGATGACCTTCGGCTTGAGGGTGTGCGGCGGCAGAACCATGGTGGCGTCGCCGGAGTGGACTCCGGCAAATTCGATGTGCTCGAGCAGCCCGCCGATGACGATGGTGCCGTCGTTTGGATTGGCAAAACTACCGACGTCGGCGATGCAATCCACGTCCACTTCCGTGGCGTCTTCGAGGAATTGGTCCACCAGCACGGGCCGCTCCGCCGAAGCTTCCACGGCGAAGCGCATGTAATGCTGCAACTCGCTGTCGGAATAGACGATTTGCATCGCGCGACCGCCGAGCACGAAGCTCGGTCGCATCAGGAGCGGGTAGCCAAGTTGTTTGGCCACCGCCAGCGCCTCGGTTTCGTTGGTGGCGATGCCGTTGGGCGGCTGGGGGATGTCGAGCTTGCGCAGCATGGCTGCGAAGAGCTTGCGGTCTTCGGCGATTTCGATCCCCTGCGGCGAAGTGCCGATGATGTTGACGCCGTTCTTCTGCAAACTGAGGGCGAGATTGAGCGGAGTCTGGCCTCCAAACTGCGCGATGGCGCCCCAGCATTTTTCGCGCTCGTAAATGTGCAGCACGTCCTCCAGCGTGAGCGGCTCGAAGAAGAGCTTGTCGCTCGTGTCGTAATCGGTGGAAACGGTCTCCGGGTTCGAGTTCACCATCAAGGTCTCGAAGCCGTCCTCCTTGAGCGCGAACGCGGCGTGGACGCAACAATAGTCGAACTCGATGCCCTGCCCGATGCGGTTGGGTCCGCCGCCCAGAATCATGACTTTGCGCGTGTCGGACGGGCGCACCTCGTCGTCGCCACGATCATAAGTCGAATAGTAATATGGCGTGTAGGCCTCGAACTCCGCGGCGCACGTGTCCACGAGCCGATAACTCGGCACCAGGCCGAGTTGTTTTCGCAAAGCCCGGACGGCATCCTCGGATTGTCCGGTCAGATGAGCGATTTGGCGGTCGGAGAAACCGAGGGACTTGGCTTTGGCCAGTAGGTCTGCGTTCATGCCGTCGAAATCAAATTCGGCAAAGCAAACCGGAACGCGGGGCGGGTGTCGAGGTGGAAGTGGACGGAGAAGAGGGATTCAGGTTGTCTTCCGAAAGCGAAGACAAGTTTGTCGGCCAGCGCCACGAGGGCGCGGGGACTCAACTCGGGTTGCCGCTTTGGAGATCTTCGGCGTTCGATTTCGCCTCGGCCCCGAAGTGGAAACCTTTTTCGTCCTGGTAACCCAGTGGCGCGCTCGCGGCGGCGAACGCCTCGACCGTCAAACTGCCACCGATTACCGCCAATATGCAAAGTGCAACGTCCATCATGTTTGCTTGTCAGCATCAGCGATGCCAGCGGCAAAAGGGCCAATAAAATAAGGCTAAATTGCGCCTCGGAGGACGGCTCGATGATGCCCGAAAATCCAAAATTCGAATGACAAAGGCCGAGACTAAAAAGAGGACAAATTCCGCTTTTGCGTTCGTCGCGCCTCTGCGGTTGGAAAATCCGAAGGATCGGCGGAGCAGAAATTTTACCGCGGAGCCGCGACGAACGCCGAGAAACCCACGCTGAGCTTGCTTTGAATCTAGGCAATCGCTTATCACCGTGTCCTCTAGGGGTGTCCATTTTTCTCGACCACTGCCTATATACGAGACATCGCGTCCAACGTTAACGATAAGGGAATGGAACGGAGCCGGATTTCAGACGTATAAAGCGGCCTGCAGCTCTCTCAACATCACGCCGGTGAAAGGGTAACGCCGATCGGGTTCGCGCTCGATGCAACGCAGAATTACTTTCTCCAGGGCCGCGGGCATATCGGGATTATATTCGCGCGGCGAGACGAAGTTCGAGCGGTCAAGCTGCCGCCGCACGATTTCGGCCGGCGTCTCGCCGGGAAACGGCTTCTGGTTGGTGAGCAATTCGTAGGCGGCGACGCCGTACGAAAAAATATCGACACGATGGTTGATGGGTTCGCCGAGCAATTGCTCGGGCGCCATGTAGGCGGGGGTCCCCGGATTCTTCTTGGACGCCTTTTGAGGGCCTTCCGGGATGGGCTGCGAGAGATCGAAATCCACGAGCCGCACGCCGGCATTGCGCGTGACGAGGATGTTCTCCGGCTTGAAATCGAGGTGCATGTAACCGTTTTCGTGCACGTGTTCGAGGCCCGCGGCCATATCGAGGAGGATTTGCGCGACGTTCTCGAGCAGCACGGGGTCGTGGCGCGCGTACAGCTCCTTCAGGTTCGCCGCTTCGATGTATTCCATCAGCAAGTAAAGATGCCCCGATATTTTGCCGTGCTCGACATACCCGATGATGTTGGGATGGTCGTGAATCCGGGAAAGTATTTCCGCGCCGCGAACGAAGTGGCGTCGCGCCGCGAAATTAAAGCGCAAACGATCGTGCAGCCGGCGCAATGCGTAAGGCTTGCTGTCCGCGTCGGTCGCCAGCCAGATGTCCGCCATGCCGCCGCTGTTGATGAGTTCCTGCAAATAAAACCGCCCGAACGGCCCCGGCGATGCGGGGGCGTCCGGGGCGCTTTTTTTCAATAGACTCAGCACAAGTTTTATCTAACACGCCCCGGCAAGGCCTGCCACTCGAAAGACCGATGCGCGCAAAATATGGGTGCCACCGGAATCATTGCGCCGCGCGTTCCAGGGCATCGAGGACGATGCCGGGCGTCAGGGCGGAGGGAAGAACGATAGCCGGCTGGTCGCTGTGCTTGGAAAATACGAGGACCAGGGGCACGCCGGCCCGCTGATATCTCCGCAGTTCGGCGGTGATGTCGTCAGGCTGAAGCGTATAATCGCCCATTAGGGCCAGCGTGTTGGTTTCTTTGAGTTTCGCGCGCACGGAGGCGACTTCCAGCGCGACCCGCTTGTTCAACTGGCACGTGAAGCACCAGTCGGCGGTGAAATCCACCAACACCGGGCGGCCCTGCGCCCGCGCCGTGGCGACGGCCGCCTCGCTCCACGGCTGCCAGTCGATGCCATCGGGTCCTTCCTTGAGCGAAGTTGTTTGCGCGGTTTCTCCCATCGGCGAGCGCCAGCGCAATTCGCCTTCGACGGCGAATACATAGCCGCCGACCAGGAGCGACAGCGCGATTGCCAATCCCAAGCCGCGGCGCGCGGCGCTGCGTTGCACGAACTCGCCATAGACCCACGCCGCGAGTGCGATGATCACGAGAAAAATGCCCATCCACCAGGCCCGTTTGCCGTAGTGAATCGGCAACAAGCTGAACAGCCACACGGCCGTCGCCAGCATGGGGAATCCCATCGCGATTTTGAACCGCTCCATCCAGCGCCCGGGCTTGGGAAGAAATTTCAACCACGCCGGCTGCCAGCTCAACAGCACGTACGGAAACGCGAGGCCAAGTGCCGCGACTGCGAAAATCAGCACGAGGACTGCGGGAGGCTGGGTAAATGCAAATCCAAGGGCCACTCCCAAAAAAGGCGCGGTGCAGGGCGTGGCCAGGACCGTGGCCAGTACGCCGTTGAAGAACGCGCCTGCAGCGCCGTGCTTCGAAGCCAGTTCGCCCGCTGCTCCCAGTACGCGCCCGCCCGGATTCACCTCGAAAATGCCGAAAAGATTCAGCGCGACCAGCGTGACCAGCACCGTCAAGATCACCAGAAATTGCGGATTCGCAAACTGCATTCCCCATCCGGCCTTATGCCCCGCGGCCTCGACGCCAATTACCAAACCAGCCAGGGCCAGGAACGAGACGAGCACTCCCAGCGCATAGATGAGACCCAACCGCCGCACCCGGCGCGGATCCTCTTTCGCCTGGTTGACGAAGCCCAGAATTTTCAACGCGATCACCGGCAGCACGCACGGCATGACGTTCAGAATCAACCCGCCTAGAAAAGCGGACAAAAGCTTCGGCCAGAGCGAGGAAACCGGGATGCCCGCCCCTGGCGCAGCATCTCCGTTCGAATTAGGCATCGAGGCGGCTTCCGCTGTTCCGATCGGGAGGCTTGCCTCCCACGCCAAACGTTCGTCGCCGGATTGTTGGATGAGGACGCCGGATATTCTCTGCGGCCATTCGCCTTTGAATTTCTTGACCTCTTTGCGCAGGCGAATTTTGCCGGTATCCGCCGGGACTCTTTCCGTGTCCGGTTGCACCTCGAACTGATCGCTGCCATCAGGGAAGAAATCGGCATCGCTGGCCGCCGCCGTTGAGTTCCATTCCAGCATCAACGGCCGCAGGTCCGCCGTGGCCGGCTTTTCCCACCACGCGCGCGCGGCGATGGCATCGCCCGGCTGCGGAACTCTCTTCTGCCAGGCCGCGAGCAAGGCGGCATCTTTCGACGGCTTGGATTCCGCGCCGATATCGAGCGTCGCTTCGACAGTGGCGCCGCCGAAGACGCATTGGGTGTCGCACTCCAGCCAGACGATTTTTGCTTTGAGCGGCTGCGGTCCGGCGGGCAGGCTGGTCGCAAGCTTGAGTGGGATCAATAGCACGACTTCGTTCTGGTAAATATAAGTCGTGAGGTCCTTGTCGGGCAGTTTTTCGGGCACGGGCCATTGCGTCGGGCCGGCGGTAACACCTGCGGGAAGTTGCCATTCGATGGTGGTCGCGCTCCCCGACGCGCCCGGATTCTTCCAATAGGTGTGCCAATGCGGGTCCATGCGCAGGTGAACTCCTGCCATCACAGTATCGCCGGGACGCGCGCCATCCGCGGACAGGACGAGCCGGGCCTGCGTGTGCGCCGCCCACGCCGGCAGACTCGACAGACAGAGGAGCGCCGCGCCCAAGAATTTCAAGATGCCTCGCACCGGGTTAAGATGCCTCAATTCGCGCAAATGAGAAATGGAATTTCGGGGACGCCGCTATGACCTTTCCGTCTTGGCTTCTCATGCGACGGTGCTTAACGTATCCGCATGGCGCAACGCATTGAATCGGATCCCTAACGGCGTGGCTGCCGCGGTGTGGGACACATGACCGCAAGAGAGCAATATTACCGACAGGCTGGTTTCTGGTCTTTGGGATTTGTGGTAGCGCCGTCCGTTTTCACTTTCGCGTTTGGCTACTACAACTATTACGTAACTTTGTTTTTTGACGTCCCCGCATTAATTCTCGCGGTTTCTGGACTTTGGAAAGGTGGACCGGCTGCCAGGATTTGCTCACTGATTTCGCTCGCGGTGTTCGCTCTTGAAGCAACGACATTTATTTCGTTCTTATCAAGATATTGAACTTTGCCGCTGAAAGGCCCCTGTGATTCGTAAAATCATTTGCATCAACGCCGTCATCGTCATTTTGCTGGCGCTGGTGTTCTGCATTTACCCGGCGGCGAGAGCGGGGTTGGATTTGCGCGATCCGGCGCTGCCTCAGCCGGGCATCCCCAAAATCGCGTGGCGGATTCATCGCAACATTACACCCCGCTACGCCGCCTGGGCGCGACAACGGCTGGCCGGCGGCGAGGCGCGCAAATTGTCCACCGACAATATCCCGGGAACCGAGTGGACGTTGTTTGGGTCGGTGTTTTATTTGTGGAGCGTCGAAAACCTGCAATCGGCCTGGCAAGCGGGCGACCACACGGCGGGCGTGGAGCCGGCGGTCTTTTCCCGCGAGGCCGTCGTGGCCGCTTCCGAACTGGTGATCGATCCAGGGCAGGCCGGCTGGGTCCAAAAACATTGGGGAACCAATTATCTGCATCACGAAAACGTCTTTTATCGGATGCTGATCATCGCGGCGTTGACGAGCCGGGAAAACCTGCTGCGCGACGGCGCCCATACGAACTTGCTGCGGGATCAGGTAGAATCGCTCGCCAGCGAATTGGATGCCTCCAAGACCGGGTTGCTCGACGATTATCCGGGCCGATGTTTCCCGGGCGATGTCATGGCCGCCATCGCCTGCATTCATCGCGCGGATGCCGTGCTCGGCACGGACCATTCCGTTTTCGTGAATCGCTCCTTGCGCGGGTTCATCGGGGCACGGGCGACGCGTCACCCATTGCCGCCGTACCAGGCCAATGCCAGCACGGGCCTGCCGGTCTCACCGGATCGCGGTTGCGCTAATTCCTATATTTGCCTGACCGCACCGGAGCTTTGGCCCGGCGAGGCCCGGCAATGGTTCCAGAAGTACGACGAGTTCTTTTGGCAACAACGCTTCGGCATCGCCGGCTACCGCGAATTTCCCAAAGATCTTCCCGGCCGCTCATGGATGTGGGACGTGGACGCCGGCCCTGTCATCGCGGGCTATGGAGTTGCCGCCAACGCTTTTGGCGTGGGCGCGGCGCGCAGGAACGGACGCTTCGACCGCGCCTATCCGCTGGCCGCCGAAATGCTCGCCACCGCATGGGAACTTCCCAATGGAACTCTGGCCGTGCCGCGGCTGCTTTCAGATTTGAGCGACGCTCCGATGCTGGGAGAAACCGCCATTCTGTGGCAACTCACCATCCAGCCGGAGAAAGGATTTCCGTCGAAGACTGGCGGCACCGTGCCGCCGTACGTCTATGTCGTCCTCATCGGCGCGTTGCTTTTTGGCGCGTGGCGAATCCTGGAATCCATTTGGACGATCCGCGAAGCGCGGCGCGAGTTGCAGCCGCCGGAGTTTCGACTCGCCGGGCCTCAGGCCGCGCTGTGGTGCCTGCTTATGGCGGGAGTCCTCTGGACTATTTGGTCTCACCGATGGTTGATTGGTTTCTGCCTCCTGCTTGCGGCCTTGTTGCTTCCGCGCTGCAAAAAGCGACCAGTGGATGATTGGGATACGAAGGCAGTGGCTGAAAAGCAAAAGCGTGGGGCTGCGCCCAAGTCCGAATGACGAAATCCGAAACCCGAAGGCCGAAGAATTTTCCGCCGCACCGGCTTACTCTTTGAGCAGCGCCTCGGCTTTGCGCGTGGCGGTTTCCGAAACGTTCGCCTCTTTTACGGCCTGCGCGAGATCCGTTGCGGCAGCTTTGTCGGTCTTGATCAATTCTCCGGCGAGGGTAACGCCCGCCATGCCGGCGACGATTCTGAATTTGGGATCGTTCAAAAAGGTCTTGATGGCCTCGGCAGACTTGGCGCTGGGCACGGAAGCAAGCGTCGAGAGGACAAGCTGTTTTTCCTCGTCGCGACGGGAGGCCTTGAGTGCGTCTAGTGTTGCGATCAAGCGGGTGTTCGCGGATTCCTGGTCGGACGCCTTGACCAGCCGGACAACGCCCTGGATGGCAAGCACGTTGTGGACGGACCGGGTGTCCGGGTCCGACGCAATCGCCAGCAGCGGCTTGGTGGCGGCGTAGTCGGGCCAATTGGCCAGCGAACGAATCGCGGCGTCCTTGACTTCGTCGTTGCTGCTGGAGGCCGACGTGGCAATAGCCTTCAAGGCTTCGTTTCCTCCAAGAATCGTCAATGTGTCAAAAAGCAAAGCCAGTTGCCCGGGGGCCGCTCCCTGAGTTAGCGCAACGAGTTTTTGCGCCGCAGCGGACTTGTCGCCGGCACGGCCGACGACGGTTTGCAAAGCGGATTCCGCCCCGGGCGATTTTCCGGCCAGCGCAAGACGGGCAAGGTTCTCGATGTCCGCATCCGTCGCCAATTGTCCGAGCGCCTTGCAGGCGGCGCTGCTGACCGCGCGATCGGGATCACTGGCATAGCCCATGAGCACCGGCACGGACGCAGTGTCGTGGCGCGCAGCGACGGCAGTAATAGCCGCGACGCGCAGCCGTGGCTCGCCCTGTGCCGCCGCACGAACGATGGCCTCGCCCACGGCGGGATCGGCTAATTTTGCGAGCGCTGCAGTCGCGGCTTTCTGCCGGTCGGAAGTCTTTTCCGAAGCTGCGCTGAGCAAGAACGGCACGCTGGAGGCGCCGCCAATCCGCCCGAGCGTTTCCACAACGGCGACCCTTACTCCCGCGTCCGGGTCGCCTGCGAGCGCGATGACCTGTCTTTCGGCGGAGGAATCCAATTCGGGCAAAACAAGGATCTTCGCCGAAGCTTCCAGTTTGGGCAACAAGGCTGCAAGGTTGTCCGAGAGGCCTTTGCCGTACGCCTCGCGAGCCGCGGTCAGAGCAGCGCTCTTAAGTCTTGGATCATCGGAGGAGAGGGCGTCGATGACACGGTTCTTCGCTGGCTCCGGCTCGGCCCTGGCCAAACCGGTCAGGGCCGCCGCGCGCAAAGGGGCGCTGGCGCAAACCATGTATAATTTGCTGTAAATGGCGCCAGTTCGCCGGTTGTCGCCCTTGGCCAGCAATCGATCCGCAGCAAAAACCAGAGCATTGGCCGCCGTGGAATTTTTTTGGTCGAGCGCAGTCCATAATTCCTTCACCGCCGAATCATTCGCAATTTTTCCCAGTGCCATGGCCGCCGCGAATGAGGCTTCTGCGTTGGCCAGTTGCTTTCCGATCAGCCGAACGGAAGCCGTGTCTCGGCGCTCGCCCAGTGATTGAATCAGCCCGATTCTCCAACTCACGTCGCCGCCTTTTTTCAGCGCGGCCCGCAAACTCTCTGTGGCCGAAGGCGCGGAATTCTTTTCCAGGGCGCGCCGGGCGCATTCGCGGAGTTCCGCGTCCTGACCGTTGAGAAGGCCGGCCAGGGCAGGGACTGATTCCGCCGCACCGATGTATTCCAATTGGCGCACGATCCACACGCGCGCCGGTTGTGGGACGGCGGCGTCGGAGGCTTTCAGGGCCAGTGCCTTTGACAACTCGATGCGTTGCGCTTCCGCCCCGGGCTGCGAGGCCTTGGCAGCCAGGGCCTGCAATTCCATTTGCGCCGCATAGCGATCCTCGACTTTGGAGGCGGCCAATTTTGGAATCAGGCCAGCGACGGAATCTTCTGCGCCAGCGCGGGCCATTGGCCCAAACACGCAAAGACAAACGAGAACCAGAAATCTGCAGGTGTTCATACGACGTAGGGCGTTCGGCGCGGGCGATCCAGCCAGCGGCTGGCAAAGGTGTCGTCGATGATTTCCTCCTTCACGGGGTCCCACTTGATCGGACGGTTCAACCGCTCGGCGATGCCGTTGAGATGGCAAATCGTCGCGGTCCTATGGCCGATTTCGGCCGGGCAAATGGGCGTCTTGCGGGTCCGGATGCACTCCAGCCAATTCCCTTCGTGGTTGTAATTCTCGTAGAGGTGAGTGTCGCCCGGAGCCAGCGGACGATCCTTCAACTCCGCAGGCGTCGTCTCGAGCTTGTCGCCGCGGCTGACCAGCACTTCGCCGCGATCGCCGATGAATTGAATCATCTGCCCGTTCTTGACCGGATGATTTTTCCAGACCCGCGCGCCGCTGGCGTAAACGTGGGATTGATATTCGGCACCCTCCCAGCCTTTGGGAAGAAACTCGACGGGACCGGAATCGTCCATCCCCAAGGCCCATTGGATGATGTCGAAGTGATGCGCGCCCCAATCGCCGTTCTTGCGCGAGCCGTAATCCCAGAAGCAACGCCAGCCCCCGCCGTAATTGCCTTCGACTCGCTTCTTGTTGTACGGATACCAAGGCGTCGGGCCAAGCCAGCGGTCGTAGTCGAACCCATCGGGAACGGTTTCTTCGGGCAGCGTCTGCGGCGGCGGGAATTCGCCCAATTGCGTGTAAATGGTGTGGACATGGCCAATCCAGCCATTGCGCACGATTTCGCAAGCTTTGCGGAAGGCCCGCTCGGAGCGTTGCTGCGAGCCGACTTGCAATATGGCGCCATATTGCGTGGCCGTGTCGCTCATCATCCGGCCTTCGCGGATGGTCAGCGACATGGGCTTTTGCACATAAACATCCTTGCCGCTCTTCATTGCCGCCACCGAGATCATGGCGTGCCAATGGTCGGGCGTAATCACCATCACCGCGTCGATGTCCTCGCGCTCGAGGACGCGCTCGTATTCGTTATAGGCGGCGCAGCCTTCGAAAACGCCGCTCGCTTTTTTCGCGCCGTAATGCTTTTCGGTCAATGTTTTCGCACCCTCGCGCTTCTGGCGATCCACGTCGCACACCGCAACGACTTGAACGTCGTCCCGGCCGAGCATGATATGGTGATGGCCGCTCATCATCAAGCCCATGCCGATCAAACCGATGTTCAATCGACTGCCGGGCGCGTTTTGGCCCAGAACGGTCGAAGGGATAATTGTGGGGAACGACAGGGCCGCTCCGGACATCACGGCACTTTTTAGAAACTCCCGGCGGCTGAAAGAGCAACGTTTCATAAGACAGCCTCGCCAGCTTGACAAACCTGTCTCGCTCTGTCAATCACGCGAAATATTATGAAAAGGCTTCTTGTGGCTGTGGCCGTCTGCCTGATGGTTGTCGCCATCGAGGCGCCGCTCACAGTGCGATCGGGGCCGGCCGGCGTCACACCGGCGCAGGCGAGCAGATCGTCGTGTTGCTGGCCAAAGAGGATTTCGCCGGAGCCGTTGCGCGTTTCGACGCGAAGATGAACGCGGCATTGCCCGAACCTAAGCTGCGCGAGACCTGGCATGGCCTGCTGGCAACCACCGGTCCTTTCCAGAAACAGCTTGGCGCAACGGCATCCAAACTGGCCGGGTACGATGTAGTGCTGGTGACCTGCCAATTCGAGCGAAAGGTGCTGGACACAAAAGTTGTGTTCGACGCCGGGGGGCAGGTCGCCGGCCTGTTTTTCATTCCCAGCCATGCCACCAGCAACGCCGGCGGTCCGCCACCTTATGCCCGAACCAATGCTTTCCGGGAAAAAGTCTTCACAGTGGGCCACGGCGAATGGCAGTTGCCCGGCACGCTCACTCTGCCAATCGGTGATGGCGGCCCCTGGCCGGCGGTGGTGCTTATTCATGGCTCCGGGCCAAATGATCGTGACGAGACTGTCGGCGCCAATAAGCCGTTTCGCGACTTGGCCTGGGGATTGGCGAGTAAAGGCATCGCCGTCCTGCGCTATGAAAAACGGACCAGGGTATACGCCGGGAAGTTGCAGGCGACGGGCCTCGGCAAATTCACCGTGCAGGAAGAAACCATCGATGACGCTCTCAGCGCGGCGGCCCAGTTGCGCGCCACCGCGGGGCTCGATCCGAAACGCGTGTTCGTTCTGGGCCATAGCCTGGGCGGCATGTTGGCGCCGCGCATCGGATTGGCCGACCCGCAGATCGCGGGGCTGGTCCTGCTCGCCGGCGCGAACCGGCCCTTGGAGGACCTCATGGTGGAACAAACACGCTACCTGGTTTCGCTGAATGGGAAACCGTCCGACTCAGACCAGGCGCAACTAGGCGAATTGCTCGTGGATGTGGCAAAGGTGAAAAAGCTTACGCCTGCCGACGCATCATCCGCCGACCTGCTGCTGCACGCGCCGCCATCTTACTGGCTGGATCTGCGCGAGCACGACCCGCTGGCCGCCATCAAACAGGCCAAGCAGCCGCTGCTCATCCTGCAAGGCGGACGCGATTACCAGGTGACCGAAGTGGATTTCATTCGCTGGCGCGATGCGTTGAGCGGTCATACGAACGCCACATTCAAGCTGTATCCGAAGCTCAATCACCTGTTCATGGCGGGAGAAGGCAAAAGCAAACCCGGCGAGTATGATGAACCGGGAGACGTGGCAGAAACTTTGGTGGCTGACATAGCGGCGTGGATTGGCACGCATTGAAGCTGGGTTATTTCCGTTTGTAATTTCTTCGCGCCCGGCCTATCGTCACTGCCATCGTTTTGCCGAGCCTCATGTCACGATGAAACCTGCTATTTTGCTTGCGGCTACCTTGATTATGGGGTTGTCCGCGTTCGGGGCGGACTTGCGCGTCGGCATCATCGGATGCGACACCTCGCACGCCACGGCCTTTGCGGAAACGCTCAATAATCCTGCCGCGAAGGGCCATGTCCCCGGCGGCAAAGTCGTGGCGGCCTTCGAAGGCGGCAGCCCGGACATCCCGGAGAGCGCCTCGCGCGTCGAAGGCTACGCCAAAACGCTGCGCGAAAAATACGGCGTCAAGTTTTACGACAACATTCCCGAGCTTTGCCAGAACGTCGATGTCGTCTTGCTGGAAAGCCTCGATGGCCGGCGGCATCTGGAACAAGTGAAGCCGGTCCTCCAGGCGCACAAGCCGGTCTTCGTTGACAAACCCATGGCCGCATCGCTCCAGGACGTGGTCGAGATCTTTCGGCTGGCGAGGAAAGCGGGCGTGCCTCTCTTCTCCTCGTCGTCGTTACGTTTCGCCAAAGATACACAGGTGGTCCATGGCGGTTCGATAGGCAAGGTATCGTTCGCGGAAACCTGGGGCCCGTGCGAGTTGGAACCGCATCACCCCGAACTTTTCTGGTACGGCGTTCATGGCGTGGAAGCGCTCTTCACGATTCTGGGTCCGGGCTGCCGCACCGTCCAGCGCGGCACGGCGGCAGATGGAAAGATCGAAGTCGTGGGAACCTGGCGCGGCGGACGCAAAGGCGTGTTCCGCGAAGATAAAAATTTTCACGGCCAGGCCTGGGGCGAAAAGGGCGAGGCGCCGGCCGGTTCGTTCGATGGCTATGTGCCGCTCGTCGCCCAGTTCATGCAGTTCTTCCGCACCGGCGTGGCGCCGGTCAAACCCAGGGAAACGATTGAAATTTTCGCCTTCATGGAAGCCGCCGCCGAAAGCAAAATCAAAGGCGGCGTGCCAGTGAAAGTCCGCTACTGAATACCCTTTGCAGAAGTGCTCCGCTGTGTTAGGCTTTGAGCCGAGATGAGAACTGTCGAAGCCATCATCCAGCCGAGTGGCGAGGTCCGTCTGATTGAGCCCGTGCATGTACAATCCCCCAGACGCGCGCTGGTGACCATCCTCGAAGAGGAACCGAAAGCGCATGACGCGGCTCTTTCGAGCGAAGCAGCATTGGCAGAGGACTGGAATCGTCCGGAGGAGGATGCGGCGTGGGCACACTTGCAGCCGGGCAAGTCGTCATAGTTCACTTCCCTTTCTCCGACCTTACGGCAATGAAATTACGGCCAGCCGTGGTGCTGGCCGATGCGGGGCGGGGCGATTGGATTCTCTGCCAGATCACCAGCAAGCCTTATGGTGACCCGCGTGCCATCAGCCTCGAAGTCAGTGACTTCGCGCACGGTTCGTTGCGGCTCACGAGTTTTGCGCGCCTAGGCAAATTATTCACAGCCCATGCGAGCCTCGTGACCGGACAAATCGGCGAGTTGCAAGCGGGCAAGCTTGCGGCTATCCGCGAAGCCGTAAAGCGGATGATGGGATCTGGATAAAGTGTACAAACACAACTTTTCTGCCCCGATTATTTCAGCTTCAAAAAATTCTGCAAAATCTGCCGGCCGCTCTCCGTGAGAATGCTCTCGGGATGGAACTGGACGCCCCAAATGGGAAGCTCCTTGTGCTTCACGCCCATGATTTCGCCTTCCTCGGTTTCGGCTGTGATTTCCAGGCAGGCCGGCAGCGAGTCGCGCTCGATGACCAGCGAGTGGTAGCGCGTGGCCGCAAACGGATTGGGCATGTCCTGGAACAAATCCTTGCCGTTGTGTTTAATCAACGAAGTTTTGCCGTGCATCATTCGGTAATTCACGATAACGTTGCCGCCAAAAACGTGGCCGATGCACTGATGGCCCAAACACACGCCGAACGTCGGGACCCGCGAGCCGAACTCCCGGATAATCTCATTGGA
>Ga0073928_10003700_pt1 | contig 23689 bp, 19 predicted proteins | sample PaiPotPPA55metaG_FD_76969 | JGI IMG/M metagenome (GOLD analysis project Ga0073928, IMG submission 76969) | Iron sulfur acid spring bacterial and archeal communities from Banff, Canada, to study Microbial Dark Matter (Phase II) - Paint Pots PPA... ...
GTCCTGGATCAGCAGCGCGCCGATCGGCGCGTAACCACCGCCGAGACCCTTGGCGGTGGCCATCAAGTCAGGGCTGATCCCCTCCTGCTCGCAGGCGTGCAGCGCGCCGGTGCGGCCCATGCCGCACATCACCTCGTCCAGAATGAGCAAGATGCCGTGGCGGTTACAGATCTCGCGCACCCGCCTGAAATAGCCAGGCACGGCTGGGACCGCGCCCAGCGTAGCTCCGACCACCGTTTCGGCAACAAAGGCGATGACGTTTTCGCCGCCGAGTTCATCGATCTTGCTTTCGAGTTCTTCGGCTAAGCGTGCACCATAGGCCTCCGCCGTCTCGCCGGCACGCTTGTCGCGATATTCGTAAACCGGCGACACATGATACGTTTCGATCAGCAACGGACCGAACTGTTTGCGCTGCCATTCCCGCCCGCCAACCGCGAGCGCGCCGAGCGTAACACCATGATAGCTTTGCCGGCGTCCGATGATGAAACGCCGCTGCAGTTCCCCCCGTTCGGCGAAATATTGGCGCGCGAGCTTCAGCGCCGCCTCGACGGCTTCTGAGCCGCCGCTAACGTAGAATACGCGACCAATGCCTTTTGGCGCGTGCGCAATGAGATCATCAGCCAGTTCCTCTGCGACTTGCGAGGTGAAAAAGCTCGTGTGCGCGTAAGCGAGCTGGTCGAGCTGCTTGTGCATCGCCGCTAGCACGTCCGGATGCGAATGGCCGAGACAGGACACTGCCGCGCCAGCGGATGCATCGATATATTCCTTGCCGGCACTGTCGTGGATTATGACGCCGCGGGCAGTGGCGGCGACTGGGTAGGAATGGTCGGTTTGGCGATGAAGAATGTGGGTCATGATTGCGGTTCTTGACGAGCGCCCTCAATATCCGTCCAAACGTCGGCGCGAGCGAATTTGAGCGTCAGTCTACAATAACTCCGCCGCAAGGGAGAACATGTTGCATGGTCTGGCGGATTGGCGTCGATATCGGCGGTACCTTTACTGACGTTGCCGTTGTCGAAGAGGCCAGTGGACGCATTGGCGTGGCGAAAGTGCCGACGACGCCGGCTGATCTCGCCGAAGGCGTACTGCATGCGCTTGAATCAGCAATGAGCCGCTACGATGTGGTCAGCGCTGAGGTTGGGCTCCTCTCGCACGCGACCACCGTGGTGACCAATGCCATCCTTGAGGAAAAGGGCGCGCGTGCGGCGTTGATTACGACGCGCGGCTTTCGCGACGTGCTGGAGCTGCGGCGCTCGGCGCGGGCAAACCTCTACGATTTGTTCCAGGACGCGCCGGCCATGCTGATCCCACGCCGGCGCCGGTTTGAAATCAGTGAACGTATCGGTGCCGACGGCAAGATCGTCACAGCGCTTGCCGAAAGTGAAGTCGATGCACTGATCGCAGCCCTGAAATCGACCGAAGTCGATGCAATTGCCATCTCGCTTGTGTTCAGTTTCCTCAATCCCGTGCACGAGCATCGACTCGGCGCACGGCTACGAGCGGCATTGCCGGACATACCGGTCTACTTGTCATCGGATGTGTTGCCCGAGATGAGGGAGTTCGAGCGCACCAGCACGACCGCCGTTTGTGCCTATGTCGGGCCAATTCTCGCCTCCTATCTGGCGCGACTGGAACAGGTTACCCGCAGCCGCAAGCTGCCGCCGCTCTACCTGATGGGATCAAACGGCGGCATTCTTGAAGCGAACGAAGCCATTGCCATCCCGGCCATGGCGGTCGAGTCGGGTCCGGCCGCCGGCGTTGTCGCGGCCGCACTCGTGGCCCGACAAACCGGGCGCCAAAACCTGCTGTCGTTTGACATGGGTGGGACGACGGCCAAGGCAAGCCTGATTCGAGATGGTCGGTACGACACTACGCCGGAATACGAAGTCGGCGGCGGATCGAGCATGATGCGGTGGACCAGCGGCACCGGTCATCCGGTTCGCCTCCCGGTCATCGATCTAGCCGAAGTATCGGCCGGAGGCGGATCGATTGCATGGATCGACCGGGCTGGAGCGTTGCGCGTCGGTCCCAAGAGCGCCGGTGCCGATCCCGGCCCCGCTTGCTATGCGCGCGGCGGTACCGAGCCAACCGTCACCGACTGCAACCTCTTGCTCGGCTATCTAGATAAGGAATCGCTGCTTGGGGGCGATCTTCCGATCGATCATGCGGCAGCCACAGATGCCGTTCACGTCCGGCTCGCCAAACTCCTTGGCGTCGATTCCCGCACAGCCGCGGCTGCTGTCATCGATATTGTCAATCATGCCATGGCCGAGGCTCTGAAAATTGTTTCCGTCCAACGCGGCCATGATCCGCGCGATTTTGTGCTTGCCGCTTTTGGCGGAGCGGGGCCTCTGCATGCCGCAGCGCTCGCCAGTGAGCTCGGCATTGTCGAAGTGATTTGCCCGCCGATCCCCGGAGCTTTTTCGGCGCTCGGTCTCATCGCCACCGACTTAAAGCGTGATTATGTACAGACGCTGTTCATCACGACCGATACCGCCGATCCCGCGGCGATAGAGGCTGCCTTCATGGCCCTGGAGAATAAGGGATGTGCAATGCTCGATCGTGCCGGTATTGCCGCCGAACGTCGGCGCTTCGAGCGCGCGGTTGATGCACGTTACGAGCGTCAATCCTATGAGCTCATAATACCGGTTCCACCTCACCCGATTGATCAAACGACCTTGCAGCAAATCGCCGAAGCGTTTCACTCTCGCCATCTGCAAACTTATGGCCATGACAATCGCAGCGAGCCGGTAAAAATCGTCAATGTTCGCGTCGCCGCGATTGGCACGATCCCGCCGCTGGTGATCCGGGATATACCCGCGCATGCCGGCACCGAAGCGATCAAGTCGCGGCGCCAAGTCTGGTTCCATGAAACTGGCGAGGTCGACGCGCCGATCTACGATCGTCGGCGGATCTCATTGGGCCTTAAGCTGGTGGGCCCGGCTGTGATCGAATCGCTTGAGTCCACCATTCTTGTGCCACCGCGATGGCAGGCAAACGTCAACGAGGATGGATTTGTGGTGCTAACACGATTGATGCGCGGGTAATGCAACAATGACAGACGTGCTGCAGAAGTCTGATCCCGCTACTTTCGAGATTGTCAAAAACAGTCTTTATAAAATCGCCGAGGAGATGCGGGTTGTCCTGGCAAAGACTGCGTATTCGCCGCTATTGAAGTCGGCCGGTGATTATTCGTGCGGCGTCTTTGACGCTCGGGGCGAGATGGTAGCACAGGGACCTGACCTACCCATTCACCTCGGCTCGATGCCCGATGCAGTCCGCGCTGTTGTCGCCGTTTTCGCATCGGACGTGCACGACGGCGACGTTTTTGTCCACAACGACCCCTACTTCGGGGGCAGCCACTTGCCGGACGTGAACGTGATCCGGCCGGCATTTCATAGCGGCGAACTCCTCGGCTACACCTGCCTGCGCGCGCATTGGCCGGATATTGGTTCTGCCACGCCCGGAAGCTACGGCGCGGTGACGCAAATCTTTGGCGAAGGGCTCCGGATCCCGCCATTGCGACTCGTCAGCGGTGGCGTCCTCAATGTCGATCTTGAGAAGCTCATTTTTGCGAATGTCCGTACGCCCGACGAGCGCAAAGGCGATCTCGGCGCCCAGCTCGCTGCAACGCTGCGTGCAACCGAGCGTCTGAAAGCGCTCGCTCAGCGCTATGGGAGCGCCGGGCTGATCGGCTACATGACGCAGGTCATGGATTACTCGGAACGGCTGATGCGCGCGGGATTGATGGATCTGCCTGACGGCGAAGGTCGTTTCGAAGATTTCTGCGATGGCGACGGCATCCCCGATGATCCCTCCGGCGCCGATGCGCGATTCCGCATCCAGCTCTCGGTGCAGAAGATCGCAGACCGGCTGATTGTCGATTTTGCCGGTACCGACCCGCAGGTCAAAGGTCCAATGAACGCGCCACTCTCGGTCACGGCATCGGGGGTTTATTGCGGCCTGAAAACCGCGGTCGACCCAAATAATCTCATTCCTCCGAATTCGGGCTGTTGGCGCACGATCGAAATCAGGGCTCCCAAGGGCTCCGTCGTGAACGCGGAATTTCCGGCGCCAGTCGTCTATGCGAACCATGAGATGTCGCATCGGGTGGCCGACATGATCATGGGCGCGCTCGTCAACTTCTTGCCAGAGCAGGTGATGGCGTGCAGTCAGGGCACATCGGCGATCTTGACCCTCGGTGGTGTAGATCCGCGCAATGGTCGGCACTACGTGTCCTACGAAACGATCAAGGGCGGGTTCGGGGCACGACCAAACAAGGACGGTATCAACTGCATCGCCAGCGGCATCTCCAACACGATGAATACTCCAGTAGAAGTGTTGGAGATGGCCTTTCCCGTACGCGTTGAATGCTATGCGGTGAACCCGGATTCCGGCGGCGCTGGCCGTTACCGCGGCGGATGCGGCGCAAAGCGCGTCTGGCGCATGCTGGAGGGTGCCGATACGACCGGAGCGCTGTGCATGGAGCGGATGACCTCGCCGCCGTTCGGTCTGCGCGGCGGCAGTGCCGGCGCCCCAGCCGTGGTGACGCTCACGACGCCAGATGGCGTCACGCGCTCCCTTCCAAGCAAGGGTGCATTTGCCGCGCCGGCTGGTTCCATCATTGATATGTTAACGCCCGGTTCCGGCGGTTTTGGCCCGGCAACCGATCGCGATCCGGCGGCAATCGGCCGCGACCTACTCGATGGTTATGTAAGCCCTTCGGCAGCAACACGCGATTACGGTGTTACAGACCCAACCGGTTTGCGCAAGATTGCTGCAGCCGAGGATAAACCGTGACCTATATTCCAAACTCGATCGAAGCGCGCGACGTCGCGAGCCTCGTGCATATGCAGACCAATCTGCGCAAGCACCAGCAAGAAGGCCCGCTGGTCATCGCGCGCGGCGATGGTTGCCGCGTATACGATAATTCCGGCCGCGAATACATCGAATCGATCGCAGGGCTGTGGTGCGCCTCGCTCGGCTTTTCATCTGATCGGCTCGCCAAGGTCGCCTACGAGCAGATGCGAAGTCTCGGCTACTATCACCTTTATCGCCATCGCTCGAGTGAACCGGCGATCGCGCTGGCGGAGGAGCTACTCAAAATCGCGCCGGTGCCAATGGCCCGCGTGCTATTTCAATGTTCGGGTTCGGAGGCGAACGACACCGCCATTAAGCTTGCATGGTATTATTGGAACGCGGTCGGTCAGCCGCAGCGCACGAAGATCATCGCGCGCCAGATGGCCTACCACGGCAACACCTGCGCAGCGGTGAGTCTTTCAGGAAAAGCCGACATGCACGCCGGGTTCGGCTTGCCGTTCGCAAACTTTAAGCACACTGAATTTCCCCACTATTACCGTCGTCACGAGCCGGACGAGACCGAGATTGAGTTTTCAACGCGCATGGCCAAAGCGCTTGAGGCGTTGATCGAAGCGGAAGGTCCCGACACCATTGCTGCATTCTTCGCCGAGCCGGTCATGGGTGCCGGCGGCGCCATCCTCCCGCCGCAGGACTATTTCGAAAAGGTTCAGGGGGTTTTGCGCAAGTACGACATTTTGTTTGTTGCCGATGAAGTGATCTGCGGTTTTGCGCGCACCGGCGAAATGTGGGGCTGCCAGACCTTTGGCATTCGGCCCGATATGCTGACGTCGGCCAAAGCGCTATCCGCTGCGATGCTGCCGATTTCTGCCGTCTTGATCAACGATCGGGTCCACAAGGCAATGCTTGAACAGTCGGATAAGTTCGGCAATTTCGCGCATGGGTTCACTTACGCAGGTCACCCAGTGGCAGCCGCAGTCGCGCTCGAAGTGCAGAAAATCTACGCCGAGATGGATATCGTTACGCGCGCCAAGGCGCTTGGCGCGGTTCTGCAATCAACGCTTGGTCGGCTAAGGGCACACCCGCTTGTCGGAGACGCGCGAGGAACGGGACTGATCTTCGGTATGGAGTTGATGCAGGATGGTGAAAAACGTATTCCTTTCGACAGCGCGCTCAAGGTGGGTGCGCGGGTTGACACCGCTGCGCTACGTCACGGACTAATCCTCCGTGTAATCGGCGACCGCTTAGTGTTTGCTCCCCCGCTCCTCACCGAGAGCCACGACATCGACGAAATCGGCAAGCGTTTGGAGCGCGCACTGGACGACGTCGCCAGAGATCTCAAGGAAGAGATGTTACGTTGAAGACAGTGGGATTCATGCTTCTCGCCAATCAGTCGCGCTCGACTCCCAACTGCTCTGTGCGCTGTTAATACGCAATCGCCGACTTCGCTCCTGTGGTTGCGCTGCTCGAGCGTATCGAGGGCAAGTAAGATCAGGCCTGCACCATTTTGCCCAACGTATGGCTTGGCACGATTAGTAGCACTGGATTAAACTTGCATTGAAGTTGGCGATACGGCGGTCAAAGCTTAGCGGACGGGAGACAAAGAATGCGCGCTGACACCATAGGCCTTCTTGTTGGTGGCGTCATTTTGTCGGCGACGACGCCAGTCCTGGCGCAACAAACAATCAAGATCGGCGAACTCAACAGTTACAAGAGCCAACCGGCTTTTCTCGAGCCATACAAGAAGGGCTGGCAAATGGCGATCGACGAGCTTAACAGCACCGGCTCGGTCTTGGGAAAGAAACTTGAAATCGTCTCCCGCGACGATGGTGCCAATCCTGGCGACGCGGTTCGCGCGGCCGACGAACTGGTGACCGGCGAGGGCCTGAACATCCTATGCGGTACCTTCCTGTCAAATGTTGGCCTCGCCGTCACCGAATTCGCCGGCAAGAAACAGGTCTTCTTTCTCGCCGCCGAACCGCTCACTGACAAGATCACCTGGCAGAACGGCAATCGGTATACGTTTCGCTTACGGCCCTCAACCTATATGCAGGTGGCGATGATCTTGCCCGACGCGGTGGTGGCTAACAAGAAACGATGGGCCCTCGTCTATCCAAATTTCGAGTATGGACAATCCGCGGTTGCAGCGTTCAAACAGCTGCTCAAGGCAAAGCAGCCCGATGTCGAGTTTGTGACCGAGCAAGCGACGCCGCTCGGCAAGATCGATGCCGGCGCGGTGGCTCAGGCGATTGACGACGCCAAGCCCGATGCCATTTTTAGCGTCCTATTTGGCGCCGACCTCGCCCAGTTCGTCCGCGAAGCTAACACCCGCGGCACGCTCAAAAACCGCTTCGGCGTCGGTCTGCTCGCTGGCGAACCGGAATATCTTGAGCCGCTCAAGGACGAGGCGCCAGTCGGCTGGGTTGTGACAGGCTATCCGCCGAACGACGTCAAAACCCCGGAAAATACCGCCTTCGTCGCTGCCTATCAGAAGCGCTATCGGGAGGATCCGAAACTGGGCTCTATCGTCGGTTACCTGACAATCAAGTCACTCGCTGCCGGCATTGCCAAAGCCGGCACCACCGATACCGACAAGCTAGTTGAGGCGTTTCGCGGCCTGCAGATGGATGGACCGTTTGGCCCGTTCGTCTATCGGGCCATTGATCATCAGGCGACGCTCGGCGCCTTCGTCGGCAAGATCGGGCTGAAGAACGGCGTCGGTACCATGGTCGACTTCAAATATGTCGATGGCGCCGCCGTGCTGCCCTCCGACGCCGAGGTAAGTAAGCTGCGGCCCGCATCGGCGGATTGACCGCTTCGCACGCGTGACGCATCTCGTCGTCTTCGATACCGTCGACCCATGAATGTCGAAGGCCTTGTGTTCCAGGCGGTGGATGGCCTGGCCTCAGCGTCCGGCCTATTTTTGGTTGCGGCCGGACTCTCCCTCATCTTCGGCGTCACACGCATCATCAATATCGCGCATGGCTCGCTCTATATGCTGGGCACTTATATCGCTGTCACGCTCGCAACGGCGGTCGGCGGAGCTGTCGGCTTTTGGGGTGGCATCGTCGCGACCGCTCTCATCGTTGGCTTGATCGGCGCCGCGATCGAGATCGTACTGTTGCGCCGCATCTATGTTGCCCCTGAGCTTTTTCAGCTCCTTGCCACGTTTGCCTTATTGCTAGTCATCAACGATGCCACGCTGTGGTTGTGGGGACCGCAAGATCTACTAGGGCCGCGCGCGCCGGGGCTGCGTGGCGCCATTGAAATCCTCGGCAGGCAAATGCCCTCCTATGATGCCTTCCTGATCTTCATCGCGCCGGTCATCCTCGGCGCGCTGCACGTGACGTTCACGTCTACGCGGTTCGGGCGTCTGGTCCGGGCCGCAACGCAAGATCGCGAAATGGTGGGTGCGCTTGGGGTCAATCAATCCGCGCTGTTCACGGCCGTGTTCGCTCTTGGCGCGTTACTCGCCGGATTGGGCGGGGCGCTGCAGGTTGCCCGTGAACCGGCCAATCTGGGAATGGACCTCACCGTTATTGGCGATGCCTTCGTAGTTGTTGTCGTCGGCGGCATGGGTTCGATCATGGGCTCCTACGTCGCTGCAGTGCTTATCGCTGAAGTGAGGGCGCTGTGTATCGGCTTGGGTCTTGTGAATTTTGGCCTTTTCTCGCTCAATTTTTCCAAGCTCACTCTCGTCGCCGAGTTCCTCGTCATGGCGGTCGTGCTCATTACACGTCCACAGGGGCTGCTTGGACGCGCGCAGATCGCTGTCCGCAGCGTCGCGGAGCCGGAACCGCCGTTGCGCTCGGCTACGCCGGCGTTGAAAATTTTCGCTGCCGCCGTTCTCGTAACCGTTGCGGCACTGCCGATTTTGGCGCACTCATCGCCCTATACGCTTGTGCTCGGCGTCGACGTCCTGGTCGCCGTGCTGTTTGCGACCAGCCTGCATTTCATCATGGGACCGGGCGGCATGCACTCGTTTGGGCACGCTGCCTATTTCGGGCTCGGCGCCTATGGTGCGGCGCTCGCGGTAAAATGGTTCACCGCACCGATGGCGGCGGCGCTGGCTGCTGCGCCCCTGACCGCGGCGATCGGCGCGTTGCTATTCGGCTGGTTTTCGGTGCGGCTGTCGGGCGTGTATCTTGCGATGCTGACGCTCGCCTTTGCCCAGATTGTCTGGTCGATCGTCTTTCAGTGGCAGGAAATCACCGGCGGCTCGAACGGTGTTCTCGGTGTCTGGCCAAGCGCCCCCTTTGACCAGCTCTCGGTGTTCTTTCTGCTCACGCTCGCCCTCGTTGTTGCCGGCGTGCTGATGCTGAGACGCATTCTGTTCGCCCCGTTCGGTTACGCTATGCGCTGCGGCCGCGATTCGCCATTGCGCGCGGAAGCCATCGGTATCAACGTAAAAAGGGTGCACTGGCTCGGTTTCGCTATAGCCGGTACGGTGTGCGGCGTGGCCGGCGGTATTTTCGCGTTCGCAAAAGGCTCGATTTCGCCAGAAACCATCAGCATAGGCCGATCCATCGACGGCTTGGTAATGGTTCTGCTCGGTGGCGTGCAGACGCTTTCCGGTCCGATCGTCGGCGCCTCGGTCTTCACGCTGTTGCAGGACAATGTCATGCGGCAGACCGAATACTGGCACGCGCTATTGGGTGGCATCATTCTTTTCCTGGTGCTTGCCTTTCCGTCTGGTCTCGTCGGTAGCTTCATGCGGCTGGTCGTCCGTTGGCATAAATCATGACCGAGCTTTCGGTCGCGTCGCTGTCGAAAAGCTTTGGCGCCGTCCAAGCGGTCGACAATGTAAGCTTTACTGTCGCGAGCGGCGAATTTCTGGCTCTGATCGGCCCCAATGGGGCGGGCAAGACCACCTGCTTCAATATGATCAATGGGCAATGGCTTCCCGACAGCGGAACCATTCAGTTCGGCCGGCGCGATATTGCTGGGTTGCCGCCGCGTGAAATCTGCCACCGCGGCATCGCTCGTACTTTTCAGATTGCTGCTACGTTCGGGTCGATGACGGTTGCCGAAAACGTACAGATGGCGCTCATCGCGCATCGGCGGCAGATTTACCGGTTCTGGCGGCCGGCGACTTCGTATTACCGGGCCCGGGCGCTCGAAATTCTCCATCAGGTCGGCATGGCCGCGGCCGCTGATCGCCCGTGCCGGGAATTGGCATACGGTGACGTGAAGCGCGTTGAGCTTGCCATTGCGCTCGCCACCGAGCCTCAGCTCTTGCTAATGGATGAGCCAACGGCGGGCATGGCGCCGGTTGAGCGCAACGATCTGATCGCATTGGTCAAGGCATTGGTGGTCGAGCGCGGCATTTCCGTGCTGTTTACCGAGCACTCCATGGATGTGGTGTTCGCCTTTGCCGATCGGATCATCGTGATGGCACGAGGCAAGCTGATCGCCGACGGCGATGCGCGTGCGATCCGCAACGATCCGCAGGTGGTGCGTGTCTATTTTGGCAGTGGACGCACCTTCGAGCGGACAGAGCAGCCGTCGTGAAACCGTCGCCCGTGCTGGCGGTAGAACGGCTCAACGCCTGGTATGGCGCGGCACAAATCCTCTACGATGTGACATTGACGGTCAGCCGCGGCGAGGTTGTCGCGCTGATGGGGAGGAACGGTGCCGGCAAATCGACAACCATGAAGGCGATCATGGGGCTCGTCGCACGACGAAGCGGCACTGTTCACGTCAATGGTCAATACACTTCGGCACTCAAGCCGTTTGAAATCGCTCGACTCGGCGTCGGCTTCACGCCCGAAGATCGCCGTATCTTTTCTGACCTCACCGTCCTTGAGAATCTCGATGTTGGACGCCAAAAGCCGCGCCGTTTATACCATGAACTTCCGGCGCCGGTTTGGTCACCCGAGCGACTTTTTAGTTTGTTTCCCAATCTCGCGGAAAAACGCGATCATCTCGGCGGCCGCCTCAGCGGCGGCGAGCAGCAGATGCTGACCCTTGCGCGCACGTTGATGGGCAACCCGCTCCTGCTCCTGCTCGACGAGCCATCCGAAGGCGTTGCGCCGGTTATCGTCGAGGAAATCGCCAACACGATACTGCTACTGAAAAAGCAAGGACTGTCGATCCTGCTTTCCGAACAAAATGTTGCCTTCGCGCAGATCGTCTCCGATCGCGCCTATACGTTAGAGAAAGGACAGATCCGCTGGACCGGGACCATGATCGAGCTGACGCGCAATCCCGATATCCAGCGCAGCTATTTGGCTTTGTGACGCTGCGGTGCCGACATCCGCTAATTGCTGGCAGGAGATAAAAATGAAAATCGTCGACCTCAGTCACCTGATGAACCCGCACACCCCGGGCTGGGTCGGCTATGCCGGCAACAAGATGTATTACGAGCAAAATCTGCAAACCAAAATGATCGTTGCCCAACGGATCGATACTGCCCTGCACGTCGGCACGCACCTCGACGGCGCCATGCATGGAACAGACGGCATGGGCGACATGGCCTCCTACCCGCTGAATTTTTTGGTGGCCGCCGGCGCCGTTGTCGACGTTTCGCAGCACATGCACGACTGGGCTATCATCACTCCGGCAATGCTCGAGGCGGTCCCTGTCGAGATCAAGAACGGCGACATCTTGATCGTCCACACTGGATGGCATCGCTATTGGGAGGGTCAGTCGCGACAGGATCTGGTGCGCTACTTCTGCATGCACCCCGGGGGCAAAATCGAACTGCTTGAATGGATGCTGCGAAAAGAGATCAAATGGTTTGGCATAGATTGCGGCTCTGGTGATCACCCGATGAATACTTCGATACGTTTGATGCGCCCTGATCTGGCGAAGCGTTTCGAGAAAACAGTCGGACAAACCTGCGAAGAATTTTTCGGCGATTTTTCCTACGTCCACAAAAAATCGGGTCGTCAGATTACGGAGAACATATTCCCCTTCCACAGCTACGCGTTTTCGGAAGGCCTGATCCATGCCGAAAATCTAGGCGGCGATATCGAATTGGTCCTCAACCAGCGCTTCCTGATTGGCGCTTTCCCATGGCGCTACGAAGGGCTTGAGGCCTGTCCGTGCCGGATCCTGTGCTTCTCAGGGTGCGGTGAGACTGTCGAGGCCATTGGCGAGGTTGCCAACGCAATCTCCGCGCGTCACGCGTGAGAGGGTCGAGCATTCCAGGAGGTTTTTTGAAATTGATCGAGCCGCCCAACCTGGCGCAGCGCCACTCATAGGGGCGGGCAAAATCAGATTCCGAGATAATGAAATTGCGCTCTCGCGGGTGTCATCACCATCCGTGAGTTTATGTGCTTGGGAAACAACGGGAGGTCGTGATAGCTACGTGGCAACCTGAAAGGACGCTTAATTGACCTTCGTCGTCAATGAAAGCTGCATTCGCTGCAAAACCATGGACTGCGTCGAGGTCTGCCCCGTGGATTGCTTCTACGAGGGCGAGAATATGCTCGTGATCCACCCGGACGAATGCATAGACTGCAGTGTTTGCGTGCCAGAATGTCCTGTGGATGCCATACAACCTGACACGGACCCGGGGCTTGAGAAATGGCTGTCGCTTAATGCGGAATACGCGAAAATCTGGCCCAAGATTACGGTCAAAAAAGCGCTCCCGCCAGACTCTAAGGAGTGGGAGGGGAAGCCGGACAAATTCCGATACTTTTCACCAAATCCCGGCGCGGGTGACTGACGCAAGATGACCAGTTTGGGTCACGGGCGACATGACACGGCCAGATAGCGATAATCCGCTTAACTAGCCAGCTCAACCGGTCGACGCAGAGCGGCGATCAGCGCATCTTCTGCGTCGACAACAACGTGTTCCGTTTTCCCCTGAACTCTGAAGCCAACAGCAAACTGCACGTTATCCTCTCCACCTTGCAATATTCAAAGGCTAGCGATAATGCCTATCGCCGCGCGATCCAGCGGCGTTGTCACTGGCTACGCGCCAGCCTCGCCACTAAATTGACGATGCGCTGAGCACTAATCGCGTCTTTAGCTGTCGCTGTCGGGTACAAGCCGAAGATTGATCTGCCCGATGAGCGTTGCCGGCTTTCCCTCAGCCGCGGCTAATTCATGCGTTGATTCTTTCGCGGTACTGCGCTTTGAGCCCGCAGCGACGATGCCGCCACGCCATAGTCGAACAGTGAGCTGACCGTGTTTGTACGTTCTTCGCTCGTCGAACCACGATGTCCCTGCCGGGACGTGGGTGAGGTCATTCCCGTGGGTTCGTTGCGGCCGATCCGGACCGCGTGCAAAACCTTGGGAGGCCGCACCTTCGAACACCCATCATGCGGCGGCTTCATGCCGACCGCGGAGACAACCCTGATCCCGGCATCGGGCATCAATCAACGTGCAGCAAAAAGATCGTTGACGAGCGATCCGCGATTAGACAACGAACCCAATTTGATCGCGGCAGGGTCAATTTTCGTGAGAAAAAACGGCGCTGGGCAGAGTTCTGATGACGAATGAAACATTGGCGTCTCTGGGCTTATATGATCAATTGTGCCCGGGAGAGAGGTCGGCTCATCAAACTCAACCTTTTCCACGTCAGTGGTGATTTCGGGCCGGTGTGATGTACGCATGACGAAACCCGCGCTCAGCGCCCGCGCCGTGTCCAAATGGTTCGGCGCCACCTGCGCGCTGGCAAATGTCGATTTTGAGCTCTTTGCCAGTGAGGTTCACGCGCTGGTCGGCGAAAACGGCGCCGGCAAATCGACGCTGGTGCGGATTTTGAGCGGCGTGCATCAGCCCGATCAGGGCGAGGTCTCGGTTGATGGACAGCGTGCGCACTTCGGCAGCCCGCGCGCTGCGATTGCCGCAGGAATCGTGACCATCCCGCAGGAACTGCGCCTTGTGCCGTCGCTGTCGATTGCGGAAAACCTCACACTCGGCGACCCTCCGGTGAAGCGCGTACTCGGCCTTCGCGTCATCGACAAATGGCGAATGCGGGCAGGGGCGTCAGACCAGCTCGCCCAGCTTGGCCTCTCGCTCGATCCCGGTATCCGTGTCGATCGGCTGAGCTATGCCGAGCGCCAGCTCGTCGCTATCGCCAAAGCGCTGCGCCGGCATTGCAAGATCCTCATTCTCGACGAGCCCACCGCGGCGCTGGAAATGCGCGAAGTCGAGCGATTGTTCACACTGATCGATCATATGAAGCGTGAGGGCGCCGGAATCCTGTACGTCTCGCATCGTCTGGACGAAGTGGTGAGGCTTGCCGACCGCTGCACCATGCTGCGCGACGGCCAGGTCGCAACGGTGGTGCGGCGCGGCAATTTTAAAATCGTCGACTTGATTGTCGCGATGACCGGCGGCCTTGAGATGCAGCCCAGCGATACCGTGTCAGAGCCAGGCGGCATAGTGCTCGAAGATGTATCACGCCGTCCCGATGCCATTCGATTACGGGCCAACGAGGTACTAGGCCTTGCCGGATTGCTCAGCAGCGGTGCTGGTCACATGTTACGCCGGCTGTTCGGATTTACTGGCGAAAGAATTGAGCTGCGCCGGAATGGCAGACTTAAGCGGATCGCCAGCCCCGCTGATGCGATCAGGATCGGAATCGGATTTGTGCCCGACGAACGGCGGCTGGGACTGACCATGAATCAATCGATTCGCGACAACATTCTGCTGCCGAGCCTCGATGTTATTGCACGCGGCGGCCGTATTGATCGCGGTGAGGGCAACCGGCTCGTCGAACAAATGATGGAGTTGCTCGACATCCGGCCGCGCCATCCCGAACTGCGGGTATCAGCACTGTCGGGCGGCAATCAGCAGAAGGTGATCGTAGCAAAATGGTTCGCGCGCGGGGTCGGGGTACTGCTGCTTGACGAGCCGACTCAGGGCATCGATGTCGCTGCGAAAGCGCAGATTCATACGCTGATTCGCAAGTTTGCGAAGCGCGGTGGCGGTGTGCTGATTCGCTCCAGTGATCTCGCCGAGTTGACATTGATTTGCGACGAAATCCTGGCAGTGCACCAAGCGCGCATCACCGATCGCTTGCAGCGCTCCGACAGCTTTGATGAAAAACGACTGCACGCGGCAATCGGCGGATGAGGCACCACTCGAAGTACACGTGGCCGTGGCTGCGACGATTTAATCTCGTCGGTCAGGCTCCATTGATCACACTCATTGTGCTGGGCCTTGCCACGGCGCTCATGACTGACCGATTTATATCGCCGCTCAATCTGACCAACATTTTGGTGCAGTCCTCGATTATGGCCGTCATCGCCATTGGCATGACGTTTGTCATCATCGGCGGCGGGTTTGATCTTTCCGTCGGCTCGACAGTCGCTCTCGCCGGCTGTATCGCCGCGATGGTGATGGTGCGGTTCGGTCTAGTCGCTGGCATCATCGCCGGCATCGCCGCCGGCATGGCGGTTGGATTGGCAAACGGTCTGATCATCGCGAGATTAGGAGTAAATCCATTCATCACCACGCTTGGCACCATGGTGCTGGTGCGCGGCGTCGTCTATCTGATTACCGGTGGCGCACCTGTCGGCGACGAAGGCCTGCCGCCGGCATTTATCGCGTTCGGCTCCGTGCGTTTTCTGGGAATCCATTATCTGGTCTGGGTTCCTGCTCTGCTGCTTGTCGCTTTGTCCTGGTTGATGCAGGCGACGCCCTATGGCCAGCGAGTCTACGCGACTGGCGGCAATCGGGAAGCCGCCTATCTCTCCGGCGTTCCGGTCGAGCGGATCATCGCCTCGACCTATGTCTGGTGCGGCGGGCTTGCTGGGCTGGCAGGAGTGATGCTTGCCGCCCGCCTGCAATCCGGACAGCCGACGGCCGGTGAGTTTTATGAACTGACCGCGATCGCTGCAGTCATTTTGGGCGGCGCCAGCCTGCATGGCGGCGAAGGCACGCTTTATAAGAGCATTATCGGCGTGCTCATCATGGTCGTGCTTGGCAACAGTCTTAATCTCCTGAACGTCGATTCTTACTGGCAACGCGTCGCGATCGGTGCAGTTATTATTGCCGCGGCGGCAACAGATCGGCTACGCTCCCATCGATAACGAGGGAGGTCTTTTATGCTGGACACCCGTCCTCTCGTATTGCTCGCAGCCATGATGAGCGTGCTCGGCGTCTGCTCTTTTCCTGCCGCCGCACAGCAAAAGACGACGATTGGTGTCTCGCTCGCACAGGACGACAATCCTTTTTACATCGCAATGCTCAAGGGCATTCGCGAGCGCGCGCAAGAGCTCAGCTGGGAGGTGGTGACGGTTTCGGCCAACGAGGACAAGGCCAAGCAGATCGCCGGCGTGCAGGATCTCATTGCACGCGGTGTCAAAGCGATCCTGATCTCGCCGATCGACGCGGTCGGCGTCAACGCCGCCTATGACGCAGCGAAGGCCGCAAATATTCCGATTGTGTCGGTGGCGCGCGGCTCGACCTCGCCGAACCAGACGCTGCACGTCGCGATGGACGAGACTCAGATCGGCCGCGATATCGCCGAGTGGACTGCCAAAGCCATCGGCGGCGAAGGCAAAGTGGCCATGCTGCTCGGTCCGAGCGGCGTACCCACCTTCCGCAATCTTGGCGACGGCTATGCCCAGGTGATGGCCAGATATCCGAAGATTCAGATCGTCTTTCGCGCCGACGGGCCGCTCACCCGCGAACGCGGTGTCAAGCAGGCGGAAGATGCTCTGGTTGCCAACCCCGATCTGAAGGCGATCTATGCCGCCAACGACGACGTTGCGCTGGGCGGCATGCAAGCCGTGCTTGCTGCCGACCGCTCGGGCAAGACCATCGTGACCGGAATGAATGGGGTGCCACCAGCGCTGCGTGCCGTCAAAGACGGCAAACTCGCCATGACGGTCGAACTCAATCCGGTGCTGTGGGGCCGGCTTGGCGTCGATGTGCTGGCCAATTATCTGAAAGGAGAAAAGGTCGAACCGCGCGTGTTCATCAAGCACGTGATCATTGATCAGACCAATATCGACGCGAAACTGCCGAAGACTTGAGGAAGCCGAGCATGGCTGACGTCGCGACTACCACCAAGCCCAACGAGTTTGTGGCACAATTGCAAGCGGCCAACCTGCATCCGCTTTGGGATCGGTTTCGCACTATCACCCCGGTCAAGCCGCAGTCCAAAGATCCACCGCTGCTCTGGCGCTGGCGCGACATCGAGCCATTCACCGAGCGCGCAGTGTCCCAAGTGCCGATCGACGATGTCGAACGCCGGGCCCTGATCTTGGTCAATCCAGCCTTTGCCGGTGAAACGGTGACAACCTCAAACCTCATTGCCGCCTTCACCGTACTTGATCCCGGCGATCGGGCGCGGCCGCATCGCCACACGTTCTCGGCGATCCGTTTCGCAACGCAGGCGGAGGGAGCGGCCACGATCGTCAACGGCCGGCGCTGTAACATGCATGACGGTGATCTGATCCTCACCCCGCCGATGTGCTGGCACGGCCACATCAATGAAAGCGATCACCGCATCATCTGGTTTGATGCTGCAAATATTCCGCTGCTCCGCACGCTCGACGCCAATTTCTTCGAGCCCGGCGATCCCAAAGCCAATCAGTTCTGGATGGTGGACGAAGGCGAGGAGAAACTATGGACCGAACCAGGCCTGGTCGGCACCGAGCTTGACTATCCGGCGACCCATTCGCCCAAGTATCATTATTCCGGCGCAGCGACGCGCCGCCTGTTGGCCGCGCTTTCTCCCGGTGCCGATGGTTCACGAACGGTGCGCTACACCAATCCCGCCACCGGCGATGCCGTCATGCCGGCGCTCGACTGTTATGCCGTGCGGCTATCGAAGGATCGTGCCACGCGGCCGAAACGCACTACCTGCAACATGATCTGTCTCGTCGTTTTGGGGATGGGTCGTTCGACCGTGGGCGAGCACACCTTTGATTGGTCGCAGCACGACGTGTTCTCGATCCCACATTGGACACTGGCAAGCCATACCGCAAAAGGCGGTGATGCCGATCTTTTCGTCGTCTCCGACAAGGTGGCGCTCGAGCGCCTCGATCTGTTGCGCGAGGAATACCAATAACTGCGCGCGCCACATCGCCGAACGAAGGTATCGGCGCGCCGGTTCGCCGCCTCGAAGATCAGAAATTCCTGCGCGGACAGGCTTGCTTCGTCGCCGATATCACCCTGTCCGGTGAGCTGCATTGCGTGCTGGTGCGCTCGCCGCACGCGCATGCGCGGATTCGCGGAGTTGAGGTTTCCGCCGCCGCTGCGCAGCCGGGCGTCGCCGCCGTATTTACTGGCGCGGACATGGCGGCCGACAATGTCGGACCAATGGCGCCGCTTTGGGCCATCACCTCGGCCGATGGCAGGCCGATGGCGGAGCCGCCGCGCTGGGCCTTGGCGCGCGACATGGTGCGCCATGTCGGCGAGCCAGTAGCCGTTGTCCTTGCCGAAACATTGGCTCAAGCACGCGATTCTGCCGAACTGGTACAAGTGGAATACGAGCCGCTGCCCGCGGTGATCGACGCGAAACTCGCGCTGCGCGAATGCGCGCCGCAGCTGCATGACGCCGCTCCCGGGAATATCTGTTTTTGCTTCGCACGCGGCGACGACGCTGTCGTGCGGAAAGCCATTGCCAGCGCACCGCACGTCATTCGGCTCGATCTCATCAACAATCGCCTGATCGGCGCGGCGATCGAGCCGCGCGCGGTACTGGCTGACGGCAGCACAAGCGGAAAACTGACGCTCTATTGCGCCACGCAGGTGCCGCATCATATCCGGCGCGCTGTGAGCGAGCAGCTCAATCTGCCGCAGGCCGCTATTCGACTCATTGCGCCTGATGTCGGGGGCGGCTTCGGTTATAAGGGCAAGCACTATCCCGAGGAGACTATCGTTGCGTGGGTGGCGCGCCGCTTACGGGCACCGGTGAAATGGGTCGGCACGCGTAGCGAGTGCTTCATTGCTGACAACCAGGGTCGCGATCACCAGACACATGCGGAACTAGCATTCGATGACGAGGGGCATTTCCACGCGTTGCGAGTCGAGACGATCGCCAACCTCGGTGCCTATGTGTCGACCTTCGGTGCTGCTATCCCCAGCGCGATTTACAGCGCACTGCTTGCGGGCGTCTACCGAACGCCCGCCATTGCGGTGCAAACGATCGGCGTTTTCACCAATACCCTGCCAACCGATGCTTATCGCGGCGCCGGACGCCCTGAGGCTTGTTATGTGCTGGAACGGCTCACTGACGAAGCAGCCCGGCAGCTCGGGATCGACCGTGCCGAAATCAGACGGCGCAATTTGATTGAGGCGAGCGCGATGCCGTACAAAACGCCGATCGGCCCGACCTACGACTGTGGCGATTTTCCCAAAATTCTCACTCGTCTTTTGGACGTTGCGGGTTACGCAGGATTTGTTAAACGCCGCACGGTGGCGGCGCACGCAAAGAAGCTGCGTGGCTTCGGGCTCGCCTGCTTTGTGGAATCCTCAGGGGTTGCGCCGTCGCGGTTTGCGACCGCGCTTGGCGCGCGTGTCGGCTTTTTCGAGGCTGCCACGGTACGAGTGCAACAAGATGGCAGCGTCCAGGCGCTGCTTGGCACTCATAATCACGGTCAAGGCCACGCCACGACATTCGCACAGATTCTCGCATCTCGGCTGGGCGTTCCACTCTCCACCATCGCCATAATCGAGGGCGATACTGATCAGGTGCCGTTTGGATCGGGCACATTCGGCTCACGCTCGATCGCGGTCGGCGGCTCGGCGCTCGATTGCGCAGCAACCAAGGTAATTGAAAAGGGCAAACACATTGCTGCGCACCTGTTGGAAGCATCAGTTGAAGACATCACGTTCGTTGGAGGAGAGTTTTCGATCGCCGGAACGGATCGCCACCTGACACTTCGCGAGGTCGCCGGGGTTGCTCACGTTCCGAAAAACTATCCGTCCGGGCTCGAGCTTGGACTTCAAGACAGTGCGGTCTATGACCCTCCAGGCTTCGCTTGGAGCAATGGCGCCCATGCTTGCGAAATCGAACTTGATCAGGATACCGGCAAAGTTCAGGTGATTGGCTATTGGACCGTGGATGACGTCGGCACGGTAATCAACCCAATGATCGTCGAAGGACAGATCCAGGGCGGCATCGCACAGGGACTTGGACAAGCGCTCTGCGAGCGATGCGTTTATGATCCTGAAAATGGTCAGTTGTTATCCGGATCACTCATGGATTACGCACTACCGAGGGCAGACGATGTTCCTGAGATCGTGTCGCTGCTCGATGAAGACCAGCCCTGTCCTCATAACCCATTGGGCGCCAAAGGTTGTGGCGAGACTGGCACGATTGGCGCACCGGCGGCAATCGTCAGCGCAGTTCTCGATGCGCTGAAAGGATTAGGTGTTACCGGCATTCAATTGCCTTTGACACCCGAAAGAATCTGGAAGGCCATGCAGATCGCAAAAAATCCAGGGGCCCTTTAAATGCTAACACGCAAAACTGCACGCAACTGTTGAGGCTGCTCCGACGCGAATTACAAAACGAACCCAATTTGATCCATAGGAGGGGTGCTCGCAGGCATCGAATGCCGACCGCTCGAGTTCATCGACGAGAACAAAGACACCCACGGGGGTGCGGCCGGCCTCAGAACTTGCTGACGGCGAAGTCTAGGCTGCCTTAACGCGGAGTGTGGGAATCTTGCTGACATCCTCTTTGCGTTCGGCGTTCCAAGTGTCGTACGCGGCCTGCATGCGCACCCAGACTCCGGCGCCGTCGCCAAACAATTTGCCGAGCCGAACCGCCACGGCGGGAGACACCGTGGTACGCTCTCGCAAAAGATCGTACAGATGTTGGCGGAAGATACCGAGCAGTCGTGCAATCTCGGCTTTTGTCCGGCCAGTCGCTGGAATCACATCCTCCCGCAGCAAAGCACCGGGATGGGTCGGACAGCGACTCGAATAACGTTTGACAACATGAACCATGATTGACCGTCCTTAGTGATATTGTTCGAAGTCGACGCGGTAGGCGTCACCGTCTTCGAATTCAAACGTGATGCACCAAGGTCCATTCACATGGACCGAATAGCGTGTCGGTTTGAAGCCTCGTAAGGGATGAAAGTTAAAGCCTGGCACGTTCATCTCTTCGGGTCGCACGATGACATCCAAGCGGTCCAGTCGACGTAAGATGCGCGCCTGCATCTTGGCATCGATTCTACCGGTGCGCCCTTTCTCCCAAAGCTCGGCGAGGCCCTTGCTTTTAAAGCTCCTAATCACACAGCAATGTCAGCTAATTGCTTACGCATGTCAACTATTAGTTTACAAGCCCCGAAGCAATCTGAAGTTGAAACGGGCCCATTACTTTCCCATTACTTTATTATCCGAGAGCCAATTGGCATAAAATTGCACGCAAACGTTGATTTCGCCGCGAGGTCAGCGCCGCGCCCATTCGATGCGGGGCCGCAGTGTCGCTTATGGCGCAGACGGGCCAATCCGAGGCTATCCATTCTCCCGAGGCATGCGCCAAAACCGTGCTGAGGCGAACGATGCCTGCTGTTTCGTCAATCGAGGTGGTTTGGACCGTGGCAATCTCGTGCTGGCTTAAGGTCTTGCGCACAATATCTAGCCCGCTCGCTAGCGGGGCATAACGGAAGGACCGTTCTATTGCGCCAGGTCCATCGGAGCGAATGGTCCCAACCAGAGATTTTTCCGGGTTGACGAGTTGCGCTTGAGCTTTGGCCAGTGCCGCCGCGATGGTGCCGATCGTCTCACTGGACCGCTGCATGGCTATTGTGGCGTGCTATCGTTCGCAACGATCCAGTGCGCGTGACCCCCACTGGAGGGTCCGATGGCGATCAAGATCGCGAGGCGAAAATTCATTGCTGCGCTTGGCGGAGCGGCGGTCGCGTGGCCACTCGCGGCGCGCGCGCAGCAGCCGGCGATACCGGTGGTTGGATTTCTTCATAGTGAATCACCCGATCCAGTGCGCGGACAAGTCGCCGCGTTTCAGCGCGCACTGAACGAGGTTGGCTACACCGAAGGCCAGAACGTTGCGATCGAGTATCGCTGGGCCGAGGGTCAATTCGACCGAGTGCCAGCACTCCTGGCGGACCTCGTTCGCCGGCACGTTGCCGTGATCGTCGCGGGTGGTGGCACCGTCATGGCGGCCAAGGCAGCAGGCGTGACCATCCCGACAATTTTCACGACCGGCGGCGACCCTGTCCAGCAAGGACTGGTCGCGAGCTTGAGCCGGCCCGGCGGCAACATGACTGGCGTCTCCTTCTTCGTTATCGCGATGGGTCCAAAACAGCTGGAGCTGCTACTTGGCGCGGTACCCACGGCAATGCTCATCGGTTTCTTGAGCAATCCGGGCTATCCATACGCGGCCGCCCAGATCGACGAACTGGAAGCTGCGGTACGCGCACTCGGCCGCAAGATGGTCGTGCAGCCAATTACGAACGAAGCCGAGATCGCACCGGCCTTCGCCGCGCTCAGCAAGCGAGGCGTCGACGCACTCATTGTTGGAGGCGATCCTTTCTTCTTCCTCTGGCGCGAGCAAGTCGTCGCGCTGGCGGCGCACCATGCGCTGCCCGCCTGCTACGGCTGGCGCGAATTCGCCATGGCTGGCGGCCTGATGAGCTATGGTGCCGACCTGACGGAAGCCTATCACCAGGTCGGCGTCTACGCCGCACGCATCCTCAAGGGAGCAAAGACGGCCGATCTGCCGGTTGTGCAGGCAGAGAAAGTCAAGTTGGTCCTAAATCTCAAAAGCGCCAAAACGCTTGGCCTTACGTTTCCGCTCACCCTGCTCGGCCGCGCCGACGAGGTGATCGAATGAAACTTCCCCGTCGTCGGTTTCTGCAACTGGCCGCAGGCGCGGTCGCGCTCCCGTTCGCAACGCACGTCGCATCCGCGCTCGATTATCCGAAGCGGCCGGTTCGCATCGTCGTCGGCTATCCGCCCGGCGGCGTGACCGACATCGTCGCACGCCTGATCGCTCCATGGCTGTCGGAGCGGCTCGGACAATCATTCGTCATCGAGAACCGGCCTGGCGCCAGCAGCAATATCGCCACCGAGGCCGTCGTGCGTGCGTCGCCGGACGGCTACACACTCCTTCTGGTCTCTTCGTCGAACGCGGCCAACGTAACGCTGTATGAAAAGCTCAATTTCAATTTCATCCGCGACGTCGCGCCGGTCGCGAGCATTGGGCGCGACGCCTTCGTGATGGTGGTCAACCCATCGTTCCCGGCGAAAACCGTAACCGAGTTCATTGCCTACGCCAAAGCTAATCCGGGAAAGCTCAACATGGCGACGTCCGGGGCGGGGAGCGGATCAGACCTCTATGGCCAATTGTTCAAAGTGATGACGGCTGTCGATCTGGTCACGGTGCACTATCGCGGTGTAGGGCCTGGATTACCCGATCTCTTGAGCGGGCGGGTTGAGGTCATGTTCCTTCCTGTTGCTTCGGCAATTGGTTACATCAGGGCCGGCAAGCTGCGGCCGCTGGGAGTAACGACCACCACACGAAGGGAGGTGTTGCCGGACGTTCCCGCCATCGGCGACTTTGTGCCGGGTTACGAGGCGACCAATTGGGAGGGGATTGGTGCCCCGGCGAACACGCCGCCGGAGATCATCGCGATCCTCAATAAGCAAGTTAATGCCGCCCTTGCTGATACAACGTTCAAAGCGCGGCTCGTCGATTTGGGTGGCGAGCCGTTCGCAAGCTCACCCACCGACTTCGGGAAGTTCATCGTCGAGTATACCGAGAAGTGGGGCAAGGTGATCCGGGCAGCTGGCATCAAGGGCGAGTAAGGCCGGCCGTCACCGCGCCGATATTCCATATTTGCCGTTAGGCGAATGCGGGTGATGCGGCGACTTCCGCAACGGGTCTTGTGTCACGAGTAACGCCGGTCCAAACGGCGATGCGTAACTGTACGAGAGATGAAGGATGGCCCTTCGAGGTCGGCAATCAGGTGCTGGTCTCAAGCCA
>Ga0073928_10003701_pt1 | contig 23689 bp, 21 predicted proteins | sample PaiPotPPA55metaG_FD_76969 | JGI IMG/M metagenome (GOLD analysis project Ga0073928, IMG submission 76969) | Iron sulfur acid spring bacterial and archeal communities from Banff, Canada, to study Microbial Dark Matter (Phase II) - Paint Pots PPA... ...
TACTTCTCGACCGCCTGCGATCCCGTTTCGGCCTCCCCAATGACCTCAAACCCAGCCTGTTGCAGGATGTCGCCGACCATGGTCCGCATGAAGATCGCGTCGTCGCAAATCAAGACTGTATGACTCACTCTGTCTCCCCCCGCCACGGTTAGCGAAATGCCCTCTAGGCCAGCACGCTCGCGATGATCCTACCAAGGTCCAGCATCACCGCCATTTCATCTCCGGCGCGCAAGACGCCCCGCACGATTTCGTTGCCTGTCTCGGAGAACCTCTCGGCCTCGGCGGCCTCGATGTCCGCAACCGGGACCCGGCAGACGTCATGCAGAGCGTCGACAGCCAAGCCAACGGACTTGCCGCCGCTCTCCGCTATGACGATTGAGCCGGTCGTTCGGTTGGCGGGGGCACCTCCCAGGTGCACCCCAAGGTCGAGTACCGTGACTATGCTGCCGCGAAGGTTGATCAGTCCCGCCACCGAAGCGGGAGCCCCAGGCAGCCGCGTAACCGAGCGCCAGGCGACTATCTCGCGGACAGCCGTGATCTCGCAGGCACAACGGCGATCAGCCACGACGAAGACAAGGAGTCGGGCCGAGCGTTCCGGGACGGACGGGTCGGCCCCCAGCCCGGAATCGCTATTCGCGCCGTTGGTAGAAGCCCACGTGCTCGAGAATGTCCCCTCCATCGCTCAGCCTACCCCCCGTGGTCCCACGGCCCGCCATCGCCATCGCCGCAATTGCGGTTTCCCCACCCGCGGCCGCTGCGAGAACCGCACGAAGGTCGGCCGGTAAAGGCGATCGCAGGTCCAGCGGTTCCCCAGTCAGCGGGTGATCGAGAGTCAGCCACGCGGCGTGCAAAAAATGCCGTCGGGATGAAAGCGCGCTCTCTCGCCGACCCTTTGTCCCGCCGTATTTCTCATCACCCACCACCGGGTGGCCCACCGACGCGAGGTGCACCCGAATCTGATGCGTGCGTCCCGTGTACAACCGTGCACGCAACAGGTCCGTCGAATCGAACCGGGCCAACCGAGTGAACTCAGTCCGAGCAGATCGCCCCGTATTGACGATCGCCATCCGTTTTCGGTCTCGCGGGTCGCGCGCGATGGGCGCGTCCACGGTCAGGGCGTCGCTTTGTAAATGGCCCCAGGCTAGCGCCGCGTACACGCGCCTGATACGTCGCGCGCTAATGGCGGCCGTGAGAAGCCGGTGCACGCGATCAGTCTTAGCGACGATCACCAGCCCCGAAGTGTCCTTGTCCAGCCGGTGCACTAGGCCGGCGCGCTCCGTAGGAGCAGCTTCGCCCGCTACGGTTCCGGCAAGGCTCCCGCCACGACCGACCAAGGCGTTGACCAGGGTTCCGCGCCAGTGCCCGGGGGCCGGGTGGACAACCATGCCGGGTGGCTTATCGACGACCAGTAAAGCGTCGTCCTCATACAGGATCGCGAGGTCGATCGCCTCGCCGACGACGGCGCGGCCCGTCGGAGGCGGAATGTCCACGCGCACACGATCGGCTGCGCCAACGCGATAGCTCGCCCGCTCCGCATGTCCATTGACCGAGACCCGGCCGGTCGCGATATACGTCGCGGCCTGTGTTCGAGACAGGTCGAGATGACGTGCGACGAAGAGATCCAGACGGGCGTTAGCGTCCGATTCGCCCGCCACGAGATCGTGCGTCGTGGCGGTTGCTCCCAGCTACATCTCGGGCACGGGCGTGGCGTTGGCGTCGCGGTGCCGATCCTCTCCCCATAGCACCCACGCCAGCAGCACCGCCCCGGTGCTCACAGCCATGTCGGCCACGTTGAACGTCGGCCACCGCATGTCGCGAATGCCGACGTCGATGAAATCCACGACTCCCATGGGCGATCGCACACGGTCGATCAGGTTGCCAAGAGCGCCACCGCACACGAGTCCCACTGCCAGCGTTCGCGCCACGTCGCCTGGGCGGGTAGCATGGTAAAGCCTACCGAGGATCACCAGCGCCCCAACCGTGAGCGCGAGGAATACCCAGCGCGAGGCTGGTCCCACGTGAAGCCCGAAGGCCGCCCCCGGGTTGTACACGAGCGTCAGGCGCACCGCCTCGCCGACAATATCGTGCGGCAACTGGCGCGGCACGAGCGCTGCCACCGCGGCCATCTTGGTCGCGACGTCGAGAGCGACCACGGTGAGCACCGTTCCCCAAAACAGCCGTCCCTTCCCCAATTCGGGCGTCACCGTTTGCCGTCCTCCTCACGCTGCTTGCACGCGAAGCAATATCGCGCGTGCGGCAATGCGTCCAGTCTATCAAATGCTATAGCTTGGCCGCAGTTATGGCAGCGGCCGAATGTCTCCGGCGTACGATACAAGCGCCGCAGCGCCTCATCAATGTGCCACAGGAACCGCCCCTCTTGACTAGCGAACAGGAACGCCTTCTCCCGCTCCATGGCATCCGTTCCCTGATCAGCCATGTGGAAGGAATATGAGCTTAGGTCGCCGTCAGCGTTTTGCGGCGTCGCGCCGAATGCCTCGGTGTAGTTCCCGAGCTCCTTCAGCACGCGCTTGCGCTCCTCCAAGAGCCGCTTCTCGAAGTGTGCGAGCTGCTTTTTCGTCAGCGGCTTGAACTTGCCACCCCCAGCAGGCGCCGGAGGAGCCGCGTCAGTCGGAATCGTCATAGGTCCTTAGTCTCGTGTGATGGCAGTGCGCACGGGACGCCCGTCGAGGTCGAGCGTGCGCACTACGTCGAAGCCTTGGTCCGGCTCACTTCCATTCGGCTCCCATGCACGCACTATAAGCTCGCGTGCTAGAGTCTCACCCGCGATCCACTCCCGGTGCTCAGCCGCGGCGTCCCTGACAGCGGCATCGCCGCCGACCGTGAGCCGAATGCGATCGCTTACCGCGAAGTGCGCCTCCTTCCGCAAACGCTGTACTGCACTGATCAATTCGCGGGCCAAGCCCTCCCGTTCCAATGCAGGCGTCAGCCGTGGGTCGATTGCCGCGACATAGCCGTTTTGCTCTTCGACCGCCATGTCGCCCGACGCCACGTGAGTAACGGTAAGGTCTTCCGGATCCAAGTGTCGCGTTTCGCCATCCACCGTTATGGCCAACGTTTCCCCCCTCTCGAACGCCCGCAACCTTTCTGCGGGAAGCGCGGACACAGCAGCAGCGGCGAGAGGGGTATGTTTGCCGAACTTTTTTCCCAGCGCACGAAAGTTCGGCCGCGCGACCAATGTCACGAACGCGTCGCCCGACGACGCCCACTCGACGCGCTTGACGTTTAGCTCGGTCGCCAGCAACGGGGCAAGAGCCGACAGACGCGCCGTGTCCCGCCGGCGGCCTTCGCCATGTGACGGTACGACGCACACCACGCGTGACACTGGCTGCCTGATCTTGAGACCGGCCGCCTCCCGCGCGGCGCGTCCCAGAGTAGCGAGCTGACGAATGTCGGCCATGGCGCCTTCCAGTGCATCGTCGATATCGGCTCCGCCAGCGGCCTCGTCGCGCACGAACGCGGCAAGGTGCACCGAGCGGCCCGTCAGCTCCCGGTGCATCCAATCTGTGATGAAAGGCGCCGCCGGCGCCAGCAATCGGCAGGCAACCACGAGCACCTCGTACAGCGTCGCGAAGGCCGCTCGGCTGTCCGCACCATCGACATCATAAAAACGAGGACGCGAGAGGCGCACGTACCATTTGGAGACATCCTCGTCGACGAAGCTCATCACCATGCGCACGCCGGCCGTCGCGTCATAGCGCTCGAGCGACTGGTCAACCTCACGCTCCACGCGCGCGAGGCGCGACAAGATCCACCGGTCCAGCAGCGGACGGCCCGAAGGCGCAGGGTCCAGCGGCGACGGCGACCAGCCGAAATTCGCGTAGGTTGCGAACATGCCATCGTAAGTGTTCTTCAGCGTCACCAGAAAGCGGCCTGCCGTATCCCGAATCGCCTGCTCGTCGAACCGCCGGGGAACCCATACCTGGCTGGACGCGACCAGAAACAGCCGCAACGCATCGGCGCCGTGCTCGTCCAGTACTGACCACGGGTCAACCGCGTTGCCCTTGCTCTTGGACATCTTCTGACCCTGGGCGTCAAGCACGAGATCATTCACGACGACGTGCCGGTACGGAGCCGCCTGCGGGTCCTCGTTGTGTGGCAACTCCTCGCCTAGGCCGGTCGCGATCGCGAGGAGCGAGTAGAACCACCCGCGAGTCTGATCCACGCCTTCCGCGATGAAATCAGCCGGGTACTGCCGCTCGACGATCGCCGTGTTCTCAAACGGGTAATGCCATTGCGCGAACGGCATCGACCCGGAATCGAACCAGGTGTCGATCACCTCCGGTACCCGCCGCATAGTTCCGTCGCATGACGCGCACGGCCAGCTGATTCGATCCACGAATGGCTTGTGGGGATCAAGATCCGGGGGCACCGAGTCGCCGGCGCGCGAGCGCAAGTCGGCGTAACTGCCTATTACTTCCACGTGATCCGCGTTTCCGTCGCACACCCACACCGGAAGCGGTGTGCCCCAGTAGCGCTCGCGCGAGATGGCCCAGTCGATGTTGCCCGCGAGCCATTCGCCGAACCGCCCGGTGCCAATCTCCGGCGGATGCCAGTCCACGCGCGCATTGCGTCGAAGCATTGCCTCGCGTACGGCCGTCGTCCGCACGAAGTACGACGACCGGGCGTAATACAGCAACGGGGTCCCGCACCGCCAGCAATGCGGGTACGAGTGCTCGACGCGCTGCTCCTTCCAGAGATGGCCCGACTCGCGAAGTCGGGCGATAATGAGCGGGTCCGCATCTTTGACGAATTGGCCGCCCACAACCGGCAGCGCAGCCGCGAACGCACCGCGGGCATCGACCGGCTGAACGAACGCGAACCCGTGACGCTGGGCGGCAGCGTAGTCGTCCGCGCCGAATGCCGGCGCCATGTGGACCACGCCGCTCCCGTCATCCGCCGTGACAAAAGATTCGCCCACGATGATCTCGCTGGCTCCGTCGCCATACGGTACCCAGTCGATAGGCCGGTTATAGCGCAGCCCGACCAGGTCTGCCCCCCGAAGCCGCTGTACTTCTTCCCAACGCGTCTCGTAATCAGCCCCCAGTACTGCGCCGGCGCGCTGCACTGCCAGTATCAAGGTTCGCGTGTCGTCGCTGGCTCGACGGCGCAACTCCACGTACCAGAGTTCCGGGTGCACGGCCAGTGCAACGTTGGATACGAGGGTCCAGGGCGTCGTCGTCCAAACCAGGATACGCCGCCCGTCGGGCACGATGTCAAAGACGACATAGACGCTGGGGTCCTCAACGTCACGGTAGCCAAGAGCTAGCTCGTGGCTCGACAGCGCTGTTTCGCAGCGCGGGCAGTACGGAAGCACCTTGTGCCCGCTGTACAGAAGCCCGCGGTCCCAGAGCGTTCGCAACGCCCACCACACGCTCTCGATGTAGTGAGGCGTATACGTGGCGTACGCATGAGCGTAGTCCAGCCAGTATCCGATCCTCGCGCTCAAGCGCTCCCACTCTTCGCGGTACCTGAATACACTTTCTAGGCATAAGGCATTAAACCTTTCAACGCCAAGGACTTCGATCTCAGCCTTCACGCGGATTCCCAACTCGCGTTCAACCTCGATCTCTACCGGCAGACCGTGTGTGTCCCACCCCGCCTTGCGGGCGACATGGAATCCCCGCATGGCACGATGGCGGCAGAACAGATCCTTGATCGTGCGCGAGAAGACGTGATGGATACCGGGCCGACCATTCGCCGTAGGCGGCCCTTCATAGAACACCCACTCTGGTCGGCCAGCCGACGCGGTGAGCGTTTGGCGAAACAGATCCTCGCGCTCCCATGCGTCGAGTACCTCGCCGTCGAGTGCCCGGCGCTCCGACGGCAGCAGGCGGTAGCGCACCGCCTCCCCGGCCGCTGTCACAGACGCTCGATGACGCCGGTCACGAGTGCCGTCAGCTTGGGCTCCGCGCGCGCTGCCACGGCGAGAATTTGCTCGACGCTGGTGCGCTGGAGGGCGTCCGGCAGACAGCGATCCGTGATAACGGAGATCCCGAGCACGCGCATGCCCGCGTGCACCGCTACGATCACCTCCGGAACCGTGGACATTCCCACCACGTCGGCTCCGATTGCACGGAGAAAGCGATACTCGGCCGGCGTTTCGAGATTTGGTCCCGAGACAGCCACGTACACGCCTTCCCGCAGGGGAATACGCTTGTCGGCGGAGACCTCCCGAACCAGCGCGCGCAGCCGAGCGTCGTAGGGCTCCGACATATCGGGGAAGCGCGGGCCGAGCCTGCCGTCGTTCGGCCCGATTAGGGGATTGTCCCCGAGCAGGTTGATATGATCGGAGATCAGCATGAGATCGCCTGCGTCCCACAGAGGGTGCATGCCTCCGCACGCGTTCGACACGATCAGCGTGCCGGCACCCAGCGCGCGCAGCACGCGCACGGGGAACGTCACCTGCTGCAGCGAGTATCCCTCGTACCGGTGGAAGCGGCCTTGCATGGCGACGATCGTCTTGCCACCCAGTCGGCCGCAGAGCAAGCGCCCGGCATGCGATTCCACGGTGGAGAGCGGAAACTCCGGGATGTCGGCGTACTCTATGGCGACATCGACGTCGATCTCTTCGGCGACGCCGGACAACCCGGTGCCCAATATCACGGCAACTTCGGGCGGGCGCGCGAAGTGTGCACGCACCGCCGCGGCGGCGTATTCCGCGCGCTCGTGGGTATGCAGCGCCAGGCGGGTCGCGTAGTCCACCGCGGCAACGCCGCCGGTCATTCGCCCTGCAGGCTTTCGAGCCAGGTCGGCGTTTGAGTCGACGGGCGCGCGGGTGGCGAGTCGGCGAGACCCTCGTCGTCGGCGGAGTCCGCCTCCTCGTCTAGGCCGTTAGTTGCGGCCCGCCTCGGCGCGACCCCCGAGCCGGACGCGCCGCCGGGCCCCGATGCAGGCGAGGCTGGGGAGCTTGGGGAGGCTGGGGCGAGGGCGGAGAGCGCCGACGCCAATGCGGGCTCCGGTATCGCATCGAGCTCGGCCAACTGCCGGGCTACCATCGTGCGCAGCTGCGCCAGGTACGCGCGGCGGGAACGTTCCAATGCCTCGATCTCTTCCGCCAGCCGCCGCACTTCTCCCTTCGCCGCTTCCAGAATGCGATCCCCGTCCGCGCGCGCTTCGCGAAGCACTAGTTGGGCTTCGCGCACCGCCTGCTCGCGAGTGTCAGCCCGCAGCTGCTGCGCCGACACGAGGGCCTCATTTAGTGCCTTGTCGCGCTCGCGGAACGCCCGCAGCTGCTCGTAGAACCCCTTGGCCTTGCTCTCGAGGTCGTGGTTAATGCGCGTGAGGCGCTCGAGCTCATCAGCCGCACGCTCGCGAAAATCATCGACCCGTGACTTGTCGTAGCCTCGCAGGGCGCCCGGGAATTCCGTGCGCCGGACATCGAGCGGGGTCAGGTGGAAAGAATCGTCAGCCATGATTTCAGCCCGCGAAGATTGCTGTCCCAATACGAACCATTGTGGCTCCTTCCTCTACGGCGATCGCATAGTCACCCGACATGCCCATGGAGAGTTCCGTCGCCGGGTGCCCCGCTTCGCGCAATACCTCCGCGGCCGCTCGGGCACCGCCAAAAGTCGTGCGCAAAACTGCCTCCGTCGCCCCCAGCGGCGCCATCGTCATCGCTCCGCGCACGCGCAGTCCCGGAAGCGACATCAGTCGGTCGCCTTCGGCCCGAACCTCGTGCGGAGCCCACCCAAATTTCGCCGCCTCGCCAGAGACGTTGACTTCAAGTAACACTTCAAACACTCGACCCGATGCCACCGCCGCAGCGTTCAGGGCATCCGCCAAACGAGCGCTGTCAACCGAGTGCAACATCGCGAATCGCTCGGCCAACCTCACCTTGTTCCTTTGCAGGTGGCCGATCAGATGCCACCGCACCGGAGCGACGGCGCCGGCCATCTTGTCAATTGCCTCTTGTACTCGATTCTCGCCCACGTCATGGATATCTGCGTCCCACGCGGCACGGACGGCAGCCGCGCCGTAGCCCTTCGTTACCGCGATAAGCCGGACCCGTTGGCCGTGCCCCCCGTGGGCCGCCGCCTCTTCGATCCGCTGCCGTATTTCCGCGACCCGGGCGGGCAGGCCGGGAAAAACCATAAAACCTGAAGATATCTGGGGTTAGGTCGGGATTCCAGTGGGCGAAGCGACCGCGGGATACTCCGCGCTATGGCGCGGTGCGCGGCCTGCGAGGAGATCGCGAAGCTGCATCTGCGTGACGTCACGCATGAGCCGGCCTTCTCGTGCGAGCGACACCGCCGCAGTCTCCTCCGACACGATTATTACGATCGCGTCGGTTTCCTCCGACAACCCGAGGCCAGCGCGGTGGCGTGTCCCAATGCTTCGGTCGGAAATCGGCGCCTGCGACAGCGGCAGGATGCACCCCGCCCCGATGAGGGTATCGCCACGGATTATCGCGGCGCCGTCGTGCAGAGGCGAATACGGAGTGAAGATCGTGGTGAGGAGGTCCGCAGAAACCTTCGCCTCGAGCGCCGAGCCGGATTGCACGTACTCTCCAAGCGCCATCTCACGCTCGATCGCGATGATCGCACCAGTTCCGGACCGGCTGAGACGTTCGACCGCGTCGGCGATCTCATCGGCTACTTCGTTCGCCCCCATTCGCCGCAGCAGCCGTGTCACCCGGGACTGCCCGAGATGGGCCAAAGCCTGGCGCAGCTCGGGCTGAAAGATCACGACGCCGGCAATGGCGCCGTAGGTGAAAACCAAGCCAAGCAGGTAGGTGATCATTGTAAGCTTGGCTACCCATGCAACGGCGTACAGCACGACGAGCACGACGATGCCCGATAGCATCTGCACCGCCCGCGTTCCACGAATGAGCAGCAGCACGCGGTACAGCATGTAAGCCACCAGGGCGATCTCCAGCGCGTCCCGCGCGCCGAAGGACAGGTGACGGATCTGGTCAGCGAGCTCCACGTTGCGCGATCTCCCAGGCTACATCGAGGGCCCGCCGGTTCGCGGCGACGTCGTGCACGCGGAACAGCCGCGCGCCGAGCATGAGCGCGGCGACATTGGCGCCGACGGTTCCGTCCGTGCGCTCTGCCGGTGTTTGCACGCCGGTAATCTCTCCAATGAATCGCTTCCGCGATACGCCCACGAGCACTGGGTACCCCATGGCTACAATGCGTGGGAGCCCAGCGAGCACCGCCAGCGAGTGGGCTGTCCGCTTGGCGAACCCGATCCCAGGATCGAGCACGATCGCGGAAGGCTGTACGCCCACCCGAAGCGCGACGGCCACCTGCTCGCCTAGCTCGGCCATCACGGACGACACGACGTCGTCTCCGTATTCAGCATGGGCGTATGTTGCCATGTCGGCGACATTGCCGCGCGAGTGCATGAGAATCACGCCGGCGCCGGTCTCAGCGCACACTCTCGGCATCGCCGCATCGAGGCGAAAGGCCGACACGTCGTTCACCACAGACGCACCTGCCTCCAACCCCGCGGCCGCCACCTCCGCTTTGACGGTGTCGATCGCGATCGGCACGTTGTCAACGGCCTCGCGTACAGCGCGGAGGACTGGCAGCACTCTGGCAAGTTCCTCCGAGACGCTCACGGGTGTGGCACCCTGAGGGCGTGTCGACTCGCCGCCGATGTCGATCATGTCTGCGCCCTCGGCGACCATGCGTCGTGCGTGCGCTACGGCCGCCGAAGGCGACGTAAACCGACCAGCGTCGCTAAAGCTGTCCGGGGTGACGTTCAGAATACCAAGGACGAAAGGACGGTCGAGAGCGAGCTCGCCCGCTCTAGTCCGCCAACTCACCGCCAGTGAGTTGCTCTCCTGACCGCTCTCGCCGCTAGGCCGGAGCGATCTCGGGACCGCCGATAATCGGGGGCGGCGCGCGCCGTGGCTCCGCCGCGGGCGAAGTCGACGCCGGCACCGGAGCTATGGGCGGCGGCATGGGGAGCGCGCTCGGGCGCGCCGGGAGTGGCTCGCCCCGGATGAGCAGCGCAATGTCCTCGCGCGTCAGCGTCTCGCGTTCGAGCAGCGCTCCCGCCACAGCATGCAAGAGCTCCGAGTGCTCGGTGAGCGCCTGCTTGGCCCGGTTGTACGCTTCCGTGATCACGCGACTGACTTCCGTGTCTACCAGCTGCGCCGTCTTCTCGGACACTTCACGGCGATGTTGCAGCTCGCGTCCCAGAAAAAGCTCCTGCTCGTTGTCGCCGACCAGCACGGGCCCGATTGCGTCAGACAGTCCCCACTGGGACACATATCGCCGAGCGATGCCAGTAGCCTGCTGTATATCACTTGCGGCGCCCGTCGTTACGCGGTCGCGGCCGAATATGAGCTCCTCCGCAACCCGGCCACCGTATGCCATTGCCAGCCGCGCCTCCAGCTGCTGCCGGGTCACCGAGACGCGATCATCTTCGGGCAGCGTGAACGCCACGCCCAGCGCGCGCCCGCGAGGCACGATCGTGACTTTGTGCAGCGGGTCGTTCCCCTTGACCATGATCGCGCACACGGCATGGCCGGCCTCATGATACGCGGTCAGCCGCTTCTCTTCGTCCTTCATCACCATCGACTTCCGCTCGGCGCCAAGCATGACTTTGTCTTTGGCCTCTTCAAGGTCCGCCATGAAGACCTTTTCGTGATTCCGCCGCGCGGCGAGGAGCGCGCCTTCGTTGACGAGGTTCGCTAGGTCCGCGCCGGCCATTCCCGGCGTGCCGCGCGCGAGCGTAGTGATTTCGACGTCGTCCGCGACCGGCTTGTTGCGCAGGTGTACGCGCAGAATGCCCTCGCGGCCCCTCAAGTCTGGCGCGTCGACGACGATCTGGCGGTCAAACCGGCCCGGCCGCAGCAGTGCCGGGTCGAGCACGTCCGGACGATTCGTCGCGGCGATCAGGATCACGCCGTCATTCGATTCGAATCCGTCCATCTCGACCAGCAGCTGGTTGAGCGTCTGCTCGCGCTCGTCATGTCCGCCGCCCAGGCCAGCGCCCCGGTGACGGCCAACGGCATCGATCTCGTCGATGAAGATGATACAAGGCGCATGGGCTTTTCCTTGCTCGAACAGGTCGCGCACCCGACTGGCACCTACGCCGACGAACATCTCGACGAAATCGGAGCCGGACATCGAAAAGAATGGCCGGCCCGCTTCGCCGGCGACCGCCTTGGCCAGCAAGGTCTTCCCCGTACCCGGCGGTCCCACCAGCAGCGCGCCCTTGGGCAGCCGTCCGCCCAGCTTGGTGAATTTCTGGGGGTCCTTAAGGAACTCGATTATCTCCTGCAGCTCGATCTTCGCTTCGTCGGCGCCAGCGACATCGGCGAACGTGACTTTTGGCGTGTCGCCCGTCAGCAGCTTGGCCTTGGATTTTCCGAACGAAAACGCCTTAGCGCCGCCCGCCTGCATCTGACGAAACAGAAAAATCCATAGACCAATTAGGAAGAGGTACGGCAGGAAGGTCACCACGTAGGTGCTGAATGTCTGGCTAGCCTCTTTCGCCTCGATCTCGACGTCACGGGCACGCAAGCGATTCAGCTCGTCGTCGGAGTTTTCCACGGGAAGCTTGACGGTGAACTTCGTTGCTTCCTTCCCGTTCACGGCGATGGGGTGCTTGAACTCCCCAGTCAGTTGTCGCCCCGCCTGAATCACGACGCGCTTGACGTTGTCCTGCTGCAGTTGCTGATCGTACTGCGAATAGATGATCTGCGGTGCCTGGTCAGCGCGGCCGCTCGACAGCTGGATGAAGGCCACCGGGATGAAAATGATCAGGATCCAAAACGCGAGCGTCTTGGAAAACCGCGCCCAGTTGAACTTTCGATTGTTGTTGTTGTTCGGTGACCCCGACGGCAAGACAGGCATCGCTACCTCTGTACGCTTTTTTGTTCTACGATCGATCCGATGTACGGCAAGTGGCGAAGCTCCTCGGCGTAATCCAGTCCGTAACCCACCAGAAACTCGCGCGGCGCGTCAAAACCGACGAACCGCACCGGGTAGTGCAACGCGGCTGGCACATGCTTGTGGAGCAAGGCGCAAACCTCAACCGACTGAGGCCGTCGCGCCTGCAGCAGGTCGATCAAAGTCGAAAGCGTCTTGCCAGAGTCAACCACGTCGTCAACTAGCAGCACATGCTTGCCCTCGAGCGGCGTAGCCGGATCGTAGTCCAACTTCACCGTTCCACTTGAAGCCGTCCCGACTCCGTAACTTGCGGCCACCAAGAAATCTACCTTGAGGGGGCGCCGAATTCTCCGGATGAGGTCGCCCAGGAATATCGCGCTCCCTTTGAGCAGTCCCAGCACCAATAAGTCGCCATCAGGATAGAAATCCGTGATCGCCGCTCCGAGTTCGGCCACCCGACTCGCGATGACGTCCTCGGTCCAGAGCACGCGCGTGAGCCGGCGCCCACCAAGACGTGGGTCAGCGGAAGACAAACCAAAACCGCGTGCGCGCGACCTCTACCCCGCCTGAGAGCTGGATCACGCCGCCGACTCTTCCGTGGGTAGTAAACTGGGCAAGCCGACAGGTTCCTCGGCGGTCGAGAGTCACGCCTGCGCGGGCAGCCAGTACGGGCCAGATGACCGCGAGAGTCGCGCCATCATACTTGGCAAGATCCGCGGCCGCAACTGAGGCCAGCGCCCCGTCACCGCCCATTCTCACCGGATGCAGCTTATCAACCAGCCGCTCGAAAGACGCGCGCCAGTCAGCGGCCAAGCGCGCCGCGGCCAGCAGCTCGTGATCGATCGTCGGCCTGGCCCGACGAAGCGCGGGCAGCAAGTCGAGCCGCACCCTGTTACGTAGATGATCGCGTGAGCTGTTCGATGGGTCGGACACCGACGGCACCCGCGCTTGCACAGCGTACTCGAGGACGACGGCTCGCGGCACTTGCACCAAGGGCCGCACCACCCCGGTGTCGGCGTACAGACCCGCGAGTCCTCGCGCCCCGGCTAGCCTCAGCAGCCTGATCACGACGGTTTCCAGCTGGTCATCTCTGGTGTGGGCGGTCGCGATGGACGCCCCATACATGGCCGAGACCTGTCGCAAGAATGTCCACCGCGCCGCTCGCCACTCGGCCTCGCGTGCCGGAATCGTACCGGCTGCGCGCCCCGTGTGGCATGTGATCCCGAGTCGCGACGCCTCACGTTTCACCAGGTCTACGCCGCGCCGCGCCGCGGGGCCCGTACCGTGGTCGAATGTCGCCACCGCGGCAACGCGATCAGGAACTACACGAGCGGCGGCGGCCAGCAGAGCCATGGAATCGGGCCCTCCTGAGACCGCCAACACCAGCGGTGAGCCGCCGCTCATGCCCGCGCGGATCGCATTTTCCACCTCTCGCGCGGCGTCAGTCTCGGATACAGCGCCAGTCAATGTCGCAGGCGGCGCAACTGGTGCAACCTGAGTGCGGCGCATATGCTATAAGTGTCTAACCTCTGGCCGCAGGGACGATCGTGGAATCCTCAAATCCGCTTGGCACTCTCTGGGTTGGAATCGGTCTGGCGTGCTTTTACGCCGCTCTAATCTGGGTGAACACGCTGCTGGGCATATTTCTCACGCCGCTTTTCATCATTCCCGGCACTTGGATCCTCGACAAGCTTGCGATCGGACGCCGAGGCGCCAGGTAGCCCGCGAAACCGGGGTCGCCGCGGTACCGTAGTGTAGCCCGTGGCCGAACTTCACACTTCGGGAGCACGCTAATGGGTCTCGCCCTCCTGGTCGTTTTCGCGGTAATCGCGTTCTGGGTGGTTGCTGCCTACAACTCCCTGATCAGCCTCAAGAACCAGGTGGCCAACGCCTGGAAGCAGATCGACGTCCAGCTCAAGCGGCGGCACGATCTGATCCCGAACCTGATCAACACGGTCAAGGGCGCGATGCAATTCGAGCGCGATACGCTTCAGGCGGTCGTCGAAGCCCGCAACAAGGCCGTCGCCGTGTCCGCGGGCGGCGGGCCCGCCGGAACGAGCGTCGCGGCCACGGCCGCGGCAGAATCGCAGCTTACCGGCGCTCTCGGGAGGTTGTTCGCGGTCGTCGAGGCGTACCCCGATCTGAAGTCCACCGGCAACGTCGCTCAGCTGCAGGAAGAGCTCACCTCGACTGAGAACAAGATCGCGTTCGCGAGACAGCTGTATAACGACACTGCGACTACCTACAACACGCGCCAACGCCAATTCCCGACCGTGCTCGTCGCTGGACTCGTCGGAGCAGCCCCCGCAGAGCTTTGGGAGATTACCGACGGCGCTGAACGGGATAACGTCAACGTCGATCTCTCGATTGGCGCTCCCCGGCCGGCGTTAGGAGCAGCTCCGGCCGTGCCGCCGTCCATTGCGGCCCCGGGCGCCAACGCCGCGACCACCGCGCCAGTTAAGCCGGCAACGTAGTACCGCGGCGGGCCCCGAGTCATAACATCTGAGCCGCGTGGAGACGACAGCCAACCTCTTCGCGCAGCAGGAAGCCAACCGCCGCAAATCTCGGTGGTTGGTAGTGGGCTTTGTCCTATTCTTCGCCTGGCTCGGGTTTGGTGGCGATTGGCTTCTGTACGAAGCGACCCGGAACGCACCCGCGAACCACTATCATCACGTCGTGCCGTGGTTCGGCCTATTGCTCAGCACAATCGCGTTGGTGGTCGTGTGGTGGGCGTGGGCCATGGGGCCACAGAGCATTCTCTGGGCGACTGGCGCTCGCCAGATCACGGGACCCGCGAATCCCGCCGAGCAGCAGCTGGTCAACGTGGTGGACGAGATGGCGATCGCGTCGGGAATACCGAGGCCGAGCATCTACGTCATCGACGACCGCGATCCGAACGCTTTTGCTACCGGCCATGACCCGTCAACGTCCAGCATCGCGGTGACGACTGGCCTGCTCGCCATCTGCAACCGCGACGAGCTGCAGGGCGTCATCGGTCACGAAATGGGCCATGTCAAGAATCTTGACGTCCGTCTCATGACTCTCATGGCCGGTTTGGTGGGAGCCGTCGCGCTCATGTCGAACGGGCTCGCGCGGACCATGTTCTGGAATTCGGGCAATCGCTCTTCTCGCGACGAGTCGGAGCGCGATCTGGGGCCGCTGTTTTTCGTGCTGCTCGCTCTGTATGCGCTGAGCTGGATCCTCGCACCCATCATCACACAAATGCTGGCGTTCGGCGTTAGCCGAGATCGGGAGTACCTCGCGGACGCAATGAGCGCGCAATTCACCAGGAATCCCTCGGCCCTCGCGGACGCGCTCGACAAGATCAACCGCGCCGACATTCCGTCGTCGGTCATCAAAGGCGGCGCGGCGCATCTGTGTATCGCCGACCCCCTCGGGCGCAGTGCGTCGGAGCGGGAGGGCTGGCTCGCCGATCGCCTCGCGAGTCACCCGCCGATGGCCGTCCGCATCGCTCGCCTCAAAGCGATGGCTTACCAAGCGCAAAAACAGGCAGGAACGCCGGTCGGCCCGGCGTAACTACGTTGTGGAAGCCGGCCCCGCGTGACAAAATCCGCGGATGTGTCGCGCTCGTTCGGCCGCCGCGAGGATCAGGCCCGCCAGATCGCCCGGGGCACCCGGACGCTGCTCCGCGCGCATCAACAGCGGGCCATCGCCATTGCTAGCCGGTGCAGGATAGAAACCGACCACGACGTCGGCCCGCGCGCGCTGCGGTATGATGTATCGCTCAGCATCCGCTCGGCGATGAAGGATCTGTGCCCGTACGCCGTCCGGCGAGTAGCCACGCAGCGCGCAGTCGCGCGCGATCTTCCAGCGGATGCGAAGCTCTGGATCGGGGTCAAGAAAGACGGACACGTCGTAGCAGCGCGCGAGCAGGTCTGTGTGCAGTCCCAAGAGGCCGCGCGCAATGACAGTCTCACGCGGGCTCACCACCTCGTCGGGGGCGAACAAGCCCGTCGCGTGGTCGTATACCGGCTTGACAACTGACTTGCCATCCCGAAGGGCCAGGAGCTGCTCGGCCATCAGATCGAGCCTGTTGCACTCCGGTGCGAGCGCGGTGATACCTAGGCGCCGTCGCGCGGCACGGTCGTAGCGGTGGTAGTCGTCAAGACAGAGACAAAGCGACCGCTCCGGACCAATGAGCGCGGCAATCTCATTGGTCAGTGTCGTCTTGCCCGACCCCGAATCGCCCACAATGCCGATGAGTATCGGACGCGAGCGCGCGACTACTGGATTGGCCGACGCCGCCATGGTCCAAAATGCACGTCGGCAGTCTGCGCGTCCACTTTGGCCCCGTGTGCCGCAATGGCCGCTTGTGCGCTCGCCACAGCGCTGCACGCACAGGTATATACTCGGCCCGGCCTCGGCTGGCAGTCGGCAAAGACTGCCCACTTCGTCGTGCACTACCCGTTGGCGATGCGCGCATGGGCGCTCGATCTGACCCGACGCCTGGAGGCCGAGCGCGACGCGGTCGTGGCGCTCGTGGAGAACAGGCCGGCTCGACGCGTCACGGTCATAGTCGAGGATCCGGCTAACGTGGCGAACGGATTCGCCATTCCATTGATCGACGCGCCTACGATTTTTTTGTGGCCCACGCCGCCCGCGCCAGCGGACGACATAGGCGACTTCAGGATATGGGGAGAGCTTCTCTCGACACACGAGTTCGCGCACATTGCCCACCTGACGCGCCCTTCGCGCAACCCGTGGCAACGCACAATCTGGCGACTCCTTTCGGTGGATCTCGGCCCGATCGCGCGTCGATCGCCGCGCTGGCTGTACGAGGGCTACGCTACATACGTGGAAGGCAAAGTCACGGGGGCCGGAAGGCCCAACAGCGTGGCGCGGGCGGCCGTGCTGTCCGAGTTCGCGCTCGAGGGCAAGCTCCCCACCTACGCACAACTGGACGGAACACGGGGCTATGAAGGCGGCGCCATGGCGTACCTCGCGGGGTCGGCGTTTCTCGAGTGGCTCGTAGCGCGTAGTGGCGCAGAAAGCCTTCCCCACCTGTGGCGGCGCATGACGGCCCGCGCCGATCGCGGCTTCGTCGATGCCTTCGCCGGTGTGTTCGGAGGACCACCCGACGAACTGTACGGTCGCTTTTCCGCGGAGCTCACCTTCTCTGCCCTAACGTACGCGCGGAGCCTCCAAGCCAGCGGTATCGACACAGGCGAGACCGTCCAGCGTCTTGCGTGGTATACCGGAGCGCCGGCCATTTCGCGCGATGGCCGCTTGCTGGCCATCACGCTCCGCTCGGAGGACAAACCGGCGCGGGTGGTCGTGTGGCACACTGGAGCTGGCCCGGAAGATTCCGCCGCCGCGGCTGCGCGCCGACGACTGATCGAGCGCGATAGCGAGGACGTAGCAGCCGTGCCGTTTGCGCCTGCGCCCAAGGTGCCCGTCGCGACGCTGCTGGCGGCCGACGGACATCCGTACGACTCGCCCCGGTTTCTTACCGACGGACGGCAACTACTCGTGATCAGAGATGAACCATTGGCGGATGGGGCACTGCGACCAGATCTCTTTCTGTGGGACAGAACCACCGGTCACGTCCGGCGGATCACACACGGTGCCGGGATCCAGAGCGCGGACCCCACGCCGGACGGGCGTGCGGCGATCGGGATCCGCTGCGATGTCGGTCTGTGTGGCCTTGTGCGCATCGACCTCGCTACGGGCAGCATTCGCGTTCTTTTGCCTGGGACTCCGACGCTGCAGTACTATCGGCCACGTATTGCCCCCGACGGCCGCTCGGTAGTGCTGAGCGCGCACGACACCACAGGGCTAAGCGGGCATTGGCATCTCGAAGACGTAAGCTTGGATAGCTTGGCGGTCGGTCGCCCGGTCACGCGCGTGATTGGACCTGATGATGGCGCCAATCGCTATCAGGCCGCGTTTGCCCAGCGGTGACTCGGTAGTTGCCGTGTCTGACGCGGGTGGCATGCTGCATATCGATGTCATCGATCTTACCACTGGCCTCGCCCGCGCGATCGCGGCATCCGTCGGCGCGCTCAGCGCCCCCGAGCCCTCGCTCTCCGACACCTCCATCTACTTTCTATCCGTATACGCGAAGGGCCGCACGCTCAACCGAGTGAATCTCGTTCGGGCCGAAGCTCAGGGGCCGCCGGCGCTTAGGCTGCCTCTCGTGGGCGAGGCTCCTGCGCGGCTGCTCTCCGACAGCTCAACTCGGGCGCCAGCCCCCAGCGTGGCCGCGTATGGCATCGGGCCGCGAGCATTGCGTCTGCTCCCCGGAGGCGCGATCGCCGCCGATGGCCGATACGCCACTCTGGCACTCGCGAATACGGACCCGGTAGCCCGCCTCGGTGTTACGCTACAGGGAGCCCTCGGGGACCCTGGCACGTGGCGCGGTGCGGCACTCGCGGGCGCGTGGCGCAGTCTGCCCGAGCTCGATGGAAGGCTGACGCTGAACGGTTCGGCCTTCGCAATCGAGCAGCACCCGTCCCGCGAGAGCGCTGGATCGTTCGTGGCCGCAACCTTCGGCGCCGGAGCGCTCGACGCCGACTACCGAGGCGCGGAGGTGTCAATCGACAACGCGCGGTCACTCAGCTGGGGCGCTGACGTCGCACGCATCGGTGCCTCCGCGGGTTCACTTGCTCTCAACGACGGGCCTGGCCGCGCGCGCACGCTCGGCTTCGTGGCTTATGCCGCCGACGACTATTTCGCGAGAGGCGATGCCTATGTCGATGGACGACTGCGCGTGGACGGAGCGCTCGGCCAGACGGAGGGCACGGGATGGCGCCGAGCGCGCGCCGGGCTATCAATCGGCGCTGGCACCCCAATCTTTGGCATTCGCGCCGGCTTGACGGGCGGCGTCGTAGGTCGAGACGCTCCCGCCTTCGAGCAATTCGCCGCCGGCGGCGGTGAGGCTCCTCTCACGGATTCGTTGCTGCTGTCGCAACGCTTCTCGTCTCCGGCGCTTCCCCTTGGGATCGCGGGTGGCACTGCCCTGCTCGACTACCGGATCGCCACGGATGGCGAGGGCCCGGTGTGGTACTACGAGGGGCTGAGCGCCGGATCCTCGATTCGCACGTGGCACCGACTCGTGGGACTCGACTGGCACACCGCCGTTCCGTCGCTCGGATTCGTGCGATTGCCCACCGCGTTCCTGAACGCCGGCGCCGCGTACTCCCTGAGCGTGCCATACAAGTACAAGCTCAGAGGATATATCGGAGTCAGATACGCTCCCTAGTATCTGGCAAGCACTCTGCCGCTCGAAAAAGCCGACCTGTCGTTAGAGCGCGTCGCCGGTTGTACCGTCGAACGCATACACCTGATCGAGCGCGAACGCCAACTCGACCGGTGCGCCCGATACGAGCGCTGTGTCCGCCGGCAACCGAGCCGTCAAATCGAAGTCGTCGGTCCGCGCATACACGAGCGCGTCACTTCCCGTGGGCTCCACGGCATCGACCCGGGCCGCGATGCGCGCGGTCGGGCCGCTCGCGCGCGCGGCAAGGCCCACGTTTTCCGGCCGAACCCCCGACGCGATCGGACGGCCGGCGTGCGGAGCAAGCCGCGAGGCAAGCGGTCCGTCGAGGGGAATCACGAGCCGGCCCGTCGCGGTGCGGAACGTCAGCCCTCCCTCGCCCGAGAGCACGGTGCCGTCAATGATGGTCATCGCCGGGCTGCCGATGAAAGTCGCGACGAATCGGTTGCGGGGACGGTGATATAGGGTGAGTGGGGCGTCGATCTGCTGCACTTGGCCCGCGTTCATGACCACGATTCGGTCGCCCAGCGTCATGGCCTCGACCTGATCGTGCGTGACGTAGATCATCGTCGCGCGCAGCTCACGGTGCAGCGTGGCGATTTCGCGTCGCATCTGAAGGCGCAGCTTGGCGTCCAAGTTGGAGAGTGGCTCGTCGAACAGAAAGACCTGCGGCTCGCGCACGATCGCGCGACCAATCGCAACGCGTTGGCGCTGACCGCCCGACAGCTGGCGCGGCTTGCGCTGCAATACGCTCTGAAGAGCGAGCGCCTCGGCCGCACGTTGCACGCGCGCGTCGATTTCAGCTCTCGGTTCGTTGCGGAGGCGCAACGCAAAAGCCATATTGTCATACACCGACATGTGCGGATAGAGCGCGTAGCTCTGAAAGACCATCGCGATGTCCCGCTGTTTCGGTGGCACGTCGTTCATCACGCGGTCGCCGATACACAATTGTCCCGACGTGATGGATTCGAGCCCTGCGATCATTCGCAGCGTCGTCGTCTTGCCGCAACCCGACGGCCCGACCAACACCACGAACTAGCCATCCTCCACCGTCAGCGTGATGCCTTCCACGGCGACATGACCACCATCGCCATACTCCTTTCGCACACTCTCGAGCGTTACTCGTGCCACGTGCCTCCTCGCTGACCAGAATTCCCGACGGCTTTCTCTGGGGTGCCGCGACGTCGGCATACCAGATCGAAGGCTCCCCGCTCGCGGACGGCGCCGGGCCGAGCATCTGGCATCGCTTCGCGCACACGCCGGGACGGATCCGCAATGGCGACACCGGCGACGTCGCGTGCGACCACTATCATCGATATGCCGACGATGTCGCTCTCATGCGGCACCTCGGCCTTACCGCCTATCGGTTCAGCGTGTCGTGGCCACGCGTGGTTCCCACTGGCCGTGGTCGCGCGAACCCGGCCGGCCTCGCGTTTTACGATCGGCTGGTCGATGCATTGCTCGCGTCGAACATACAGCCGTTCGTGACGCTGTACCATTGGGATCTCCCAGCCGCTCTCGACGACGCCGGCGGCTGGCTCAATCGCGACATCGCCAACTGGTTCGCCGACTACGCCGCGCTCATGTTTCGCGCGCTCGACGATCGAGTACCCATGTGGGCGACGCTCAACGAGCCATGGGTAGTTACCGACGGCGGTTACCTCCACGGAACGCTCGCGCCCGGACACCGCAGCCTGTTCGAGCCCCCGCTCGCGGCGCACAATCTGCTGCGCGCCCACGCGGCGGCGGTGACGGTCTATCGCGGATCGGGCCGCCATCAGATTGGGCTCGTAGTGAACCTCGAGCCGAAGTACCCGGCTTCCGAGCGCGCGCGCGACGTTGCCGCCGCCGCCCGCGCGGACGCTTACATCAACCGCCAGTTTCTCGATCCCGTGTTTCTCGGAACATACCCGCCCGAGCTGGCCGAGATTTTCGGCGAGGCGTGGCCGAACTTTCCAGCTGACGAGGTCGCGAGCATCGGTCAGCCACTGGATTTCCTCGGCATCAATTATTACACGCGGGGCGTCATGAGGCATGACCGGCGTGCCTACCCTTTGCGCGCCGTGCGGGTGGCGCAGCGCGAGCACGTATACACCGACACCGGTTGGGAGGTCTTTCCGCAAGGACTCACAGACGTGCTGCGGTGGGTAACGGACCGGTACGCCAAGGTGCCGCTCTACATCACTGAAAACGGCGCGGCGTTCTACGACCCGCCGATGTCCGACGGCGCCACTGTGATGCAAGATCCGTTGCGGGTCGCGTACCTGCGCGCGCACATCCGGGCCATGCGCGCCGCGATCGGGGAGGGCGCGGACGTTCGCGGCTACTTCGTGTGGTCGCTGCTCGACAATTTCGAGTGGAGCTCGGGCTTCAGCCGCCGCTTCGGCCTGTATCACGTCGACTATGCCACACAGCATCGCACTCTCAAGGAAAGCGGCCGCGTCTACCGCGACATGATACGCAAGATGTCACCCCTTCACGCTCCCCATCATGATGCCGCGGATGTAGAACCGCTGCAGCGCCACGAAAGCCACTAGCACGGGCGCCAGAGTCACAACCGCGCCTGCCATCATTAGCTCCGTATCCTGCACGTGCTCGCCGGAGAGGTTCGCCAGCGCTACTGGGAGCGTGTACTTCGCGTCGTCACTCAGCACGATGAGAGGCCACATGAAGTCGTTCCACGCGCTCATGAAAACGAAGACGGCCAGCGTGACGAGAATCGGCGCGGCCAGCGGCAGCACGACAGACCAATAGATCCTCCATTCCGTAGCCCCGTCCATCCGCGCCGCATCGAGCAGCTCGTCTGGAATGGAGAGTACGTATTGGCGAATGAGGAAGATCCCAAAGACGCTCGCCGCGCTCGGCGCGATCGCACCCCAGTAGGTGTTCACAAGGTGCATCTCCTTCATTAGCACGAACAGCGGCAGCATCCCGACTTGCGGTGGTATCACGAGCCCCAGGAGCAGGGCGCTGAAGATGGCGTCGCGGCCGCGGAAGCGAAGCTTGGCGAACGCGTAGCCTGCCATTGAATTGAATAGGAGCGAGCACAGTGTAGTGACGCCGGCCACGATCGCGCTGTTGGCGAAGTTTCTCGCGAGCGAGAGCCTCGTGAACAGATCGCGATAGTGGTCCAACGTCGCACCACGCGGAATTAGCGATGGCGGATACGTAGTCGCCTGGCCGCTTGGCATTAGCGACGCTGCCAGCATCCAGACAAGCGGCGCGAGTGTCAGGACTACGCCGGCGGCCAACGCCGCATGCAGCGCAACGCTCGACGCGATACCGCGATACGGCGTCGGCGACGTGGCCGTCGTCACGCCGGGGCCGCCTCGCGTCGTAAGCGCAGCTGCGCCACCGTGCCGAGCAGGGTAAGAACAAATAGCACGAACGACACTGCCGCGGCGAAGCCCATGTGCCACCAGCGAAACCCTTCCTGGTACATGAACAGCACGAGGCTCAACGTCGCGTGAAGCGGTCCGCCTTGCGTCATGACGTACGGCTCGGAAAACAACTGACAGTAGCCGATCATCGTGGTCACGCTGACGAAGACGAATGTCGGGGCGAGGGTCGGCAGCGTGACGTTGCGAAAGCGCTGCCACGGTCCCGCCCCATCAACCCGGGCCGCGTCATACAGCTCGGTGGGAACAGCCTGCAACCCCGCGATGAAGATGATCATGTTGTAGCCGAAGTTCTTCCAAACGGTCATGATGATCAGCGACGGCATGGCGAGACGCGGGTTGCCGAGCCAGTCGGGACCGGAGATCCCGAGCAGATGCAGGCCGTAGTTGAGGAGACCAAACCGCGGGTCGTACAGATACTTCCAGATCACCGCCACCGCGACGAGCGTCGTGACCACGGGCGCGAAATACACAGTGCGGAAGAAGCCCTTGAATCGCACCAGCGGGGCGTCAAGCGCGAGCGCCGCCGCGAGAGACACTCCGACCGACAAAGGTCCCCCGACGAGGACGAAATACAGAGTGTTGCCAAGCGCGGTCCAGAAAAGAGGATTGCGCAGCAGATCCGCGTAGTTGCGAAGTCCCACGAATCGCACGGCGCCGGGCGTGGCGATCGCGTAAATGTCGAAGTCCGACAGACTCAGGACCAACGATGCGACCGCGGGGACGAAGAAAAACAATCCGAGCAGCAGCAGCGCCGGCGCGAGGAACGCGTACGCGGCTCGCTTCACGCTAGTCGGCCCATGCCGGTTGGCTCGCGCAAATCCCCTCGTCCAGGTTCGCTCGTGGAAGCAAGCTCTGGCTAATCAGGCCGAATCAGTCCGCGCGCGAGCAACCAGCGCCGCTTCCGCAGTATTCGGTCAACATCCCGGTCCAGCGCCGCCAGCGCGGAATCGGCCGACATGGCCCCACGCACCGCGGCCTCCGCGTAATCGGCCAGCTTCATCGATATCTCCTCCCATTCCGCCACCTTGGGCGTGGCACGAACGTGCTGCAGCTGCTCCCAGAAAGCCTGCGCCCTCGCGTTGTGCGAGAGCGCCGTGTCGCGCCAAGCCGCTCGACGAGCCGGGAGATCGCCCGTCAGGCCGTAGAACTTGGCCTGTCGCTCGGGGTCGGCGAGGTATTCGATA